>OLND01000002.1_pt1 | contig 259520 bp, 228 predicted proteins | sample 1672031 | NCBI WGS metagenome assembly OLND01 (sample SAMEA3136638, study PRJEB25190) | human gut metagenome | biome: human gut; feature: human-associated habitat; material: faeces | place: Austria | collected 2013 | reverse complement strand
GAATTTGGCTGAACTAGTTTGACTTTAGGTGGCTATTCTCGCCCGACGCTAACAACCCATCCAGTATTTGGAGAGGGCGTCTTGGTAAATGCGGGGAGCCATGAGGCGCAGGCCTTTTTTGCCGACCTTGCAACAAAGGAGTGCGCCTCTTTGAATTAAGAAGGATTTGCGATCAAAAGATTTGACGCTTTGATATTAGGAGATAGCATGGGAAGATGGGACTTTAAGACGACGCCCGGCTGGCATTGGGAAAGCATAAAGCCTGGTGGTCAAGCGCGTTTTCGGGTTAAGGATAGCTGGATTGAGGAGACGCCGGCCGCAAAGTACCCCGGGCTAGCTCTTTTGGCTGGCGGAGAAATGTCGACCGGAAGATCTTTCAGCGACCCCTCCTCTGATCACTATTTGTATATTGCAGAAAGTCGCATGTCCCGCGATCGGGCTCATTCAAAGATAATCGATAAGCTGAGTACTGCTATCGGCTACGACAACGCAGTTCATCTCTTCAGCATTGCGCCTTCTGGTTACAGCGCAATCGGGCGTGAGATTCGATCGGGCGGAATTGACTCAACCATTTTCAACTTTATCCTTTCCAAAGATTGGCATTTCTCTCGCATGATGCCCGACGGGGGACAATCGCTAGCTCAAAAGCTCGATAAAGCTTTGTATTTCGACTCGGAGTCCTGGAATTTCCATACGCTTGCCATCAACGATGAAGTGGTGACTTATTCCTTCTATTTGGGCCCTGGCACTACGCAAGAGATGAACGTCTTCTCGCAATTCTGGGGAACAGACTCCAATACAGGCTGCAACTATTTCTTTAATAGCATTGAAGTTTGAGGCGGTGGCTCTAAAGCTTTTCTGCATAATTAAGAGTGACATCGCATTCTGATCACCTTGCTGTGTTGAGGAAGCGCTCTATGCCAACGCAAAATGAAAGCACCGGAAGAGGTGATTCCTCGCCGTTCGGGGGCTTTATAGCTAAAGATAATGCCATTGCTTATGGTGTCAATGGATCTATTCTGCATTGGCATGGAGGAGGCGTTCGCGTAAGGCCCCATCCTCTGTCACTTGAAATCACGGACTGTGATTTCCAGATCCGCTTTCTTTCTTGACGAGCAGGTTCGACAGCTCCCCGTTATGCGCATTCCAGCCGATGCGTTGCCTGCGTAGAGAATCGGCACGTTCTCGGGTGGGTTGAAGCTTTGGGGCGTGCTATTCTGCCATCATGGGATGCGGTCCTTTTTAACCCGTCTCGGCCAGTGTAAGAGGTGTTATCCGAAAGGCGAGAACTTCATGCGGCTATACCATGCTTCAACTCAAACGGCCAGTGAGCCGAGGATTGTGAATCGTTCTCCCTACTTGGATTTCGGAACAGGGTTTTACACCACGACAAACCTTGCTCAAGCGGAGGATTTCGCTCGCAAGGCCTTTGTGCGCCGCGGCATGGAGGGGGCTCCGACGCTGAATAGCTACGAATGCGATATGGGGCGAGCCGGGCGCGAGCTACGCGTTCTCGAATTTTCCGAACCTAATGAAGAGTGGCTGGAGTTCGTCGTGCACAACCGAAAGCAAGGTCGCGATAAAGCACTCGAAGTGGACATTATCATTGGGCCCGTGGCGAACGATGACGTATTCACAACGGTAACGCTTTACGAGCAAGGGCAGATCACGGCTCGTGCTGCTCTGGAAATGCTAAAGATCAAAGAGCTTTTCACGCAAATACTTTTCTGCAACGATAAGGCGTTAGAGAGGCTGACCTTTGAGTCGGCGCGGACGGTGGAGAGGTGAGGACGAATGGCTAAGTCTCCGGAGCAGTTATCTGTGCTGCTCGGCACGGCGACGCTTCCCGGCTTGTTTGAGCGACTGGGCTTCACCGAGCCTTGCCAAATCGAGGAGTTCTATGCATCGAACTTTTATGAGCTGCTGCGCAATCCCGATAGCGGGCTGTGGCATCTCAGCTCGGCGGCTCTGGCGGATTTGTACCGGCAGGAAGTGGAGCGCGGCTTTTTCGACGACCCGGAGGAGCAGTCATGAGCAAGGAAATGCGGTTTCTCGTGTTCGCCATCGAGTACTATCGGCAGGCGAAGGGGCTGACGGGTCCGGAGGTGGCGGCTCTCTTTCGCGAAAAAGGACTCTCGCAATATGTGCTGGACAATTACTTTCTCTACCACATAGAGTCGCCCGACCTAATGGTTGCCGACATTGATCGCTATGTTGAAACGGGGGAGCGGCCGGCTCTTTAGGGGGTCGTTGAGGCGCAGTTAAAGCGGCCCGCTGCACTTTTTAGCATCTTCAAATTGCTAATTTATGCACTTTTGCGATTCTTCATACTGCATTTTGTAGGGATTCAGAAATCCTGAGCGTCAGCGCCGTTACAGCGCGCCTGCGCGGTAGGCCGTGATGGCGGCAAGGGTGATGTCGGCGAAGTGTTGGATGGCACCGACTTGAACCCAGCGGCCGTCCTCGCGGTAGCGCAGGGAGAGGTTGGCGTCGCGGCCGCGGCGCAAGTGTCCGATGGAGAGCGTCACGTTGCCGGGGATCTCCCGCGTGTCGATGTGGGTCTCGATGCTCGGACCGCCCAACGCCCAGGCAGCGAGGCCGGCGTCGGCAAGGCTTCCGGTCTCCTGGTAGACGGCAAGCGCCGCCCACAAGCCGAAGCCATCGTCTTCCTCGGTCTGGTAGACGTGCTTCTCAGTGCGTCCCGGCAGGCCGGCGCACACGATATGGGACTGCTTCGTGAAGTGGTAGCGCTGGCCGTTGGCGATAATGCCCCAGGTGAAAACCTCCCACCGGCCCGTGCCGTCCTTCGCTTCGAAACTTGCGAGTGCGTGGTCTGTCATGATGACCTCTCTAATCATTTTTGCGCGGACATGCCAGCCGCTGTGGCTGAGTTTTCAGGCGTTCCGAACGTTTCTATCGGGGGCATCGGCGGTACACGCGACTCCGACCATTGCCTTGCGGAGCGAGCTTACCCTGCTCAACGAGCTCGCTTATGATACGCAGGGCCGTTCTCCGGGAAATTCCTGTATTAGCCAGGTCGGCAGTTCGCACGCCCTCAGCGCTTTCCGCCAATTTCAGGGCAAGGGCGACAGCCTCGTCGGGCTCGTCCGCTCGAGTGGTGTGCTGCCCGAGCGGGCTGTGCACCGTTTCGGCAGCAGGAACCGTCGGTACGAACGCTCTGAAGATCAGGCCTTCCTCCAACTCGGGGTCGCGGCCCGTGTAGAGACGAGAATTCTTGAACAGCTCGCGCGTGCCGCTGCCCAGCTCTTCGGCCAGACCGATGTGCACGAAGAACGAAGCGATGAGAGGGTTCTTCGGGAGGGGGCTGAAGGTGTCAGGCTCCAAGGGCCCTTCGAAAGAAGCCCGGCTGGCGTTCTCGGTTCGAATGCCCTCATTGTCAATGATGACTTTTGCCGGGAAGGGGCTGGTGAACTCGCGATGAATGAGACAGTTGACGACCAGCTCGCGCACGATGGTATCGCGGGGGCTGAGGGCGAAGTCTCCTTCCATAAGAAAGCGGTCTGGAAGATGTTTCCTGCAGAACCCGGCGATCTGGGCATAGGCGTCTATGAGGTTGGTGGTAGCCACGAGCCGATCGTCGTGGCGGTTCGTGTCGTGCTGGCGCACAAGTGCATCGGTTTTGTAGGTGGGGCACAGCGATCGAATAACCTCGTCCTTGCCGAGAAGAACGACGGCTGCCAAGTTATAGCCCTGCTTTCCCGTTGAGTAGTCTTTGCCGAAGAGCCCGGCCGATTCGACGAGCTGCGCGTTCGTCATGGCTCCCCACGGATGGTCTTTTCTCTTCGCGAGAGCGAGTCGCCGGGCCTCGTCAATGAGGTCTTCTCTCAGGTCGCTCAGGGATACATGCTCGAAAATGCGCTGTTCGGTATAGATTCCCTGCTTGCGAATGCAGAGCTCGGCGAGAGGAGCGCTTCCGCGCACAACGACATCGGCATCCCCGCGCCGTTCGTATACTTTGCCCTTGTAGCTGTGCATCTGCGGGCTGTTGGGAACGTCGATCTTGATGATTTGGCGGTCACCGATCTCGATATGCTCGAATTCCATGGAGACGGGCACGTCGAAGGCGTTGGGGTTGTTGACGACATTGAGGACGTTTCTCGTGATGGGAAGCACCTGGGCTGGATCGATGCCCGTGAGAGAGCCGTCGTCCTCTACGCCGAGCAGGATAGTGCCGCCGAACGTGTTGGCGAACGCGCAGATGGTTTCGAAGAGATCCTTTTCAGGTTGGTTGCCGCAACGCTTGAATTCGATGCGGTCGTTCTCGCCCTCTTCGATAATGTCTCGCAGTTGATGCGCGTTCACGGTGACCACCCTTTCGGAATCGTGCCATGGCGCGATTATGGCGCGATTATGGCGCGATTGGCGCGATTATGGCGCGATTGGCGCGATTATGGCGCGATTTCTGGAACATGCTGGAGCGGATGCGACCGCAGCTGACCTACCCGCGGTCGAAGAACGGGCTTTTGGAGCTGATGCTTACCGGGATAGCGTACACCTGCCCCACGCCTTCGCCGAGCAGGTCCAGCTGTTGAGCGGCTAGGCCGGCGGAGAACATGATGCGGGTGTCGACGCCGAAGGCCTGGGCGCGCGACACGGCGGCGCCGAGGGCGATGCCCACGTCTACGGAGTTCACCTCGCAGGGAACGCCTGGCGTGCGCTCGCCGCAGGTGGCGAAACCGCAGTGGCCGCAGTTGAGCCCCTGGGCTTTTTCGCGCGTGCCCACGAGCGCCACGCAGAGGCTTTTGCGCACACAGTTGGCGTCGCGCAGGAAGAATGCGAACCCGCGCTCCTCGCCGACGGCCTCCATGGTGCAGGCGAGCGCTTCCAAATCGTCGCCGTCCACCACGGCGCATTCCACGACATCGACGCCCTTGCCCTTGGGAGCCGTCCGCGCTGCCACCAGCATCTTCTGGGCGATGTCCAGCGCCTGCGCCTTCCGAATGTCCCTCTCGTCGTAAACCATGCCGCCTCGCTTTCGTCGCTTTCGCGCTTGTCGTGCGTTTCTGGTTCCATCTTACTACGGCAATCGCCTCGTATGGTCGAGCGCGTGCAGGCGCTCGCATAGCGGCTGGGTCACAAACGGTGGGCACTTGTTGCGGAGATCGCGGGGTCGGGTATCATGCTTGCATGGCGTTATTCGAGGCAGGACATATCGGGGTGCAGTTTCGTCGCGACGGGCAGCCGTTCGCGCCCTTTGCGGATGTGGGTTTCTCGCTGGAGGCGGGCTGCTTGTACAACCTCACGGGCCCTTCCGGATCGGGAAAGTCCACTCTGTTGAACGCGTGCGCGCTCATGCTGCCGCGCTCGGGCGGCACGCTGGCGCTCGAGGGTATTCCCGTTGATCGGTTCAAGCCGATGGAATGGCGCCGGCGCGTGTGCCTGGTGCCTCAGGCTGCGTCGTTGGTGCCCGGCACGGTGCGGGACAACCTGCTGTTTCCCTGGACGCTGAAGGTGAATGCCGGCTCGCCGAAGCCCGATGACGACGTGCTGAACGAGATACTTTCCCTGGCGATGCTTGATGGCGTGACGCTCGATCACGCGGCGGCTCAGCTCTCGGGCGGCCAGCTTGCTCGGGTGGCGTTGCTGCGGGCCTTCGCCACACGACCGACCGTGCTGCTGCTCGATGAGGTGGAAGCGGCGCTTGATGAGGAGTCGGCCGTGGCCGTCAGTCGGCTTACGCGGGCGATGCTCGCGGGCGGGGCCGCCTGCTTGCGCATCCGCCATCGGGCCGAGGATGGCTACGCGTACGGGGTGTTCACGCTGGCCGATGGGAAGATGACCTACCATCAAAACGAGATCACGGCCGACAACGCACCCGCTACAAGCGCTGGAAAAGGATGCGACTCGCGAGCCGATGAAGTGCTTGCGAAGCTGAAAGCGGTGCCCAGCGCGCCTTCCGGTGTTTCCCCTCTTGTTGGTTCCGCATTCGACCCAGTCGCATCGCCAAGGAGCGGCTCGCCATCCTTGCAGTCTTCGTCGGCCGACCGAAAGCCGGTCGAGCCCTCTGCGAAGGGGGGCTCCCGATGACCGGCGGCGTGGTGAACATCGGGTATGTGGAACTGGTGGGCGCAAGCTTGCTCATGTTGGTGGCGGGTATTGTGTCGTGGCGCATGGGGCTCGGGCAGAGCCGCCGCATCGCCGTCTCTACCGTGCGGGCGTTTCTGCAGCTGCTCGCCATGGGTCTGCTTCTGGGCTATCTTTTCAAGTATCAGACGTGGTGGCTCGTGTGTTTGGTGCTGCTGGGCATGTGCATCGCGGCGACGCAGATCGCCACGGGCCGCACGAACAAGGTCGTGCGGGGGCTTTGGGCCGACGTTTTTCTTTCCATCACCGTGTCATCCATGGTCATCGCATTCATCGTGGTGGAAGGCATCATCCACGCAGATCCGTGGTACAACGCCATGCAGCTCGTGCCCATCTCGGGCATGATTCTCGGCAACACACTGGCCGCGGCAGCGGTGGCCACCGACCGCCTGTTTGCTAGCATGGATTCCCGTGCGAACGAGATATACATGATGGTTGCTTTGGGCGCCATTCCGCGTGAGGCGGCGTTTCCTTCCATCAAGGCGGCGGTGGGCGCCGGCATGACGCCGCTTTTGGCCCAGCTGTCGGCGGCGGGCATCGTGCAGATTCCCGGCATGATGTCCGGCCAGATTCTGGCGGGTGCCGATCCTGTTATCGCGGCGAAGTACCAGATCGTCGTGCTGCTCATGATTTCGGCGGCCACGACGCTCTCCGTTGTGATCATCTGCTTTCTCGCTTACAAGAAGCGCTTCTCCGTCGAAGGCTACTACTTGTCGCCGGCCCTGCGCGACGATGCCGGCGGGGCGGCCTAGCCTGGTGACGTGGGCTCGCTGGTGGCGTGGCCCCGCTGGCGAGACCGCCTAGCTGGCAAGCCTACGGTATGCCAACGGGTTGGCGTGAGGTGGTCGGGCGGCGGGGGCGTTCCCGTACCATGGAGGCGACGTTTGCCCCGACCGGTTAGGAGGTTCCCATGCTCGAAGGCGATAAGATCAAGGTGGCGCAGGGGGAGAATCCCTGCTATCTGCTGCTGGACCAGGCGAACCGCCATGGGCTCATTGCAGGAGCCTCGGGCACGGGCAAGACGGTCACCATGAAGGTGCTGGCCGAAGGGTTCGCCCAGGCCGGCGTGCCTGTGTTCATGGCTGACGTGAAGGGCGACGTCACTGGCATGGCCCAGCCTGGCGACGATACCGAGAAAGTACGCGAGCGCGCGGCTGCCCTGGGCGCTGACGGCTGGGAGCCTCGGGGTTGCGACGTGCGCCTGTGGGATATGCTTGGCGGCGACGGCGTGCCCGTTCGCATCACCATTTCCGACATGGGGCCCGACTTGTTGGCGCGGCTGCTGGGGCTGACCGACGTGCAGCGCGGCGTGCTGGCCATCGCCTTCCGCATGGCCGACGATAACGGCATGCTGCTCATCGATCTGAAGGATCTGCGCGCCATGCTCGGCTATCTCTCCGAGCACGCCAGCGAGGTGGAAACGCTTTACGGCCGCGTGTCGTCACAGTCGGTTGGCGCCATTCAACGTGCGCTGCTCACCCTGGAAGATGCGGGCGGCGACATCTTCTTCGGCGAACCGGCGCTGGATATCACGGATTGGCTCGTGACCGACGATGCGGGTCAGGGCACCGTGAACATCCTGAACGCCGCGAAACTCATGGCATCGCCCCAGGTGTACGCCATGTTTCTGCTGTGGATGCTCAGCGAAATCTACGAGCTTCTGCCCGAGGCCGGCGACCTTCCCAAACCTAAGCTCGTGTTCTTCTTCGACGAGGCGCATCTGTTGTTCGACGACATGCCCAAGGAGCTGACCGACAAAATCGTGCAGACCGTGAAGCTCATCCGCTCCAAGGGCGTCGGCGTCTACTTCGTCAGCCAGTCGCCCGCCGACATTCCCGACGAAGTGCTCGCGCAGCTTTCCAACCGCATCCAGCACGGGCTGCGCGCCTACACGCCCGCCGAGCAGAAGGCGGTGCGCGCGGCAGCGGCGGCCTTCCGCGAGAATCCGGCCTTCGATTCCGCCGAGGCATTGCTGGAACTGGGCACCGGCGAGGCGCTCGTGTCGCTGCTGAATGAGGATGGCCAGCCGAGCATTGTGGAACGGGCGCGCGTGCTGCCGCCGGAGTGCCGCATGGCCGCTGCCGATGCGGCGACGCTGGAGGCGATCGGCGTGGCCCAGGCGCATCTGGTGGAGAAGTACGGCGAGGCCATCGACCGCGAGAGCGCCTACGAGAAGCTTGCCGCCGAGAAGAGCGCCGCTGCCGAGGCCGACGCGCTGGCTGCCGAGCGCGCCCAGCTGGAAAAGGAGCGCGCCGAATTCGAGAAGCAGAAGGCCGCCGAGGCCGATCGGGCCGCGAAAGCCGCGGCCAAGGAAGAAGAGCGTGCTGCCAAGGCTGCCGAAAGAGAGGCTGAGCGTGCCCAGAAAGCGGCCGAGAAAGAAGCCGAGCGCGCCGCTCGAGCTGCCGAGAAACAACGCGAGCAGGCCATGAAAACGGTCAGCTCCGTCATCGGCCAGATCGGGCGCGAGACGAGCCGGCAACTTTTGCGGGGGTTGTTTGGGAACTTGCGGAAGTAGGTTCTCGCTGCCGTACAATACTGCCCATGATATTGAATGGCCGCAACATAGATGGGCTGCGGGCGCCCCGGATCGCGACGCTGACGCGGCGACGCTTCGTGGCCGGTGCGGCGTGCGCAGTGGCGTGTGCGGCGGCGGGGCTGCTCGTCGGTTGCGGGTCGGCCTCTAGGTCGGCGGAGGTGGCCGCCATCGAGCCCTACGTGAGTCCCTACGATTGGTCCGGCCTCGTGCGCGACGGCGAGAAGCTGTCGTACTACGAAAACGATGCGCTCTGTTCGCGCTGGGGCATCGATGTGTCGGAGCACCAGGGCAACGACATCGATTGGGCCGCCGTTGCCGACGCCGGCGTGCAGTTCGCTTTCGCCCGCATCGGCAACCGAGGCGCCACGGAAGGTGCGCTTTCCGCCGACGAGTTCTTCTTCCAGAATGCCGTTCGCGCCGGGGAGGTGGGCATCCAGGTGAGCGCCTATTTCTTCTCCCAGGCGCTGACCGAAGACGAGGCTCGCGAGGAGGCCCAGTTCGCTCTGGATAACCTGCGCGAAACCGAGGCCTCCGGCGCCACCTTTGCCTACGTCGCCTACGACCACGAGCCCGTGGAGATCGAGGGCGCCCGGGCCAACAACCTCTCCAGCGAGCAGCTGACCGCCAACGCCCGCGCGTTCTGCGAGGTCATCGCCGCGGCCGGCTACGCGCCCATGCTCTACGGAAACCAGCGCGACCTGCTGCGTCTCGCGCCCGAGCTGCGCGCTGCCTATCCAGTGTGGTTGGCCGAGTACGATGTGGAAGCTCCCACCGCGCCGCTCGACTTCGCCATTTGGCAGTACACCAACGCCGGCACGGTTCCCGGCATCCCCACCGACGTCGATTTGAATGTGTGGCTTGAGCCGCAGAAGTAAAGGAGTCCTGTGAACATCAACAACGCCATTCTGCATGTGTTCGATTTCGTGTCCTGCGTGAACGTGTTCGCGCAGGTGCCCATGGATCTCGGAAACAAGGCCGCCAAGCGCTACGTCGCGTCTCAGGCCAAGCGCACCTTAAGCAACCTGGACAGCAAGCGCGGAACGTTCGCGGAGAACAGCCTGTTCGCCGAGGAGCTCCGCTCCTATTTTCGGGGCGAGCGCGATTTCGTGGGGCTGTCCCAGCAGATCGGCGAGTTTGTCGTCGGCGAGCTGTCGCGCATGGAAAAGACGCCCTCCACTGACCTGCTCGTCATCGATTTCGAAGGCGACGCCGATCAGACGGTGCGCGAGATGACCGACGAGGAGGCCGAGGCCGCCTACAAGGCTCGCGGCCCGCGCTACTTCGCCATCATTTTGCTGGAGAGCCGCCAGGCCTACATGCACGAGGTGGGCAGCAACGATTTCGGCGACACCGCCACCACCATCGCGCGCCATCACGCCATTCTGCCGAACCCGTCTCAGAAGGTGGCATCCTTCGCGCTCATCTCCGCCGACGACATGGCCGTGTGGTTCGTGGATAAGGAACGAGAGATTGCTGGCGAGAAACGCTGGATCATCCCCGATGGTCTGCTGCAGTGCTCCATGGAAGCTTCCAGCCGCGAAGTGCTGCAGGCGGTAACCACCGTGGTGGAAGAGGTGGCCGAGGAGTTCGGCGCCAACACGGCCGTGGCGCTTTCGCGGGCAAAGGCCTACGTGGCCGAGAATGCCGAGGAATCCGACGAGGTGGACGCCCGCGAGCTGGGCCGCGAGGTGTTCGCCGACCAGCCCCGCGTCGCCGAGCGCTTCGAGGCCGCTGTGGAAAAGGGCGCCCTGCCCGAGCGCGTCGTGGTGGAAAAAGCCGTGGCCAAGCGGGTCACCAAGAGCCACAAGATTCGCACCGACACGGGCATCGAGCTCACCTTCCCGGCCGAGTACGGCGAGAACTCCGACTTCATCGAGTTCTTCAGCACCCCGGATGGGCGCATCGAGATCGCCCTGAAGAACATCGGCGCCATCGAGAACCGCTAGGATGTCTATCGGAAAAACCGAGGGCCGTGCGCCTGCAAGAGGGCTAGAATGGGGAACGATTCAACGAACGCCCCTTGCCGGCCCGCGCGGTCGGCCGATTTCGAAGGGAACCTTATGACGAACCTCTACGAACGCGAAGACGCCTACATCCCCCGCGTGGCCGCTATCCACGATTTGTGCGGCTACGGCAAGTGCTCGCTGGGCGTGGCCATTCCGGTGCTGTCCGCCGCCGGCTGCGACGTGTGTCCCGTGCCCACGGGCCTGTTCTCCAGCCACACGGCCTTCCCCGGATGGTACATGCACGATACCACCGACATTCTGGGCGATTATCTGGCTGCCTGGGCGGGTATTGGCGTGGAATTGGACGCGGTGTATTCCGGGTTCCTCGGCGCCCCCGAGCAGGTAGACATCATCAAGCAGGTGTGGGAGACCTACCCGAAGGCCCTGCGCGTGGTGGATCCGGTCATGGCCGATCACGGCAAGGTGTATCCCACCTACACGCCGGAGCTGGTGGAAGCCATGGGTACGCTGGCCAACGGTGCCGACATCCTGACGCCCAACCTCACCGAGGCGGCCATCATCTTGGGTCGCGAGTGGCAGGGTGCCGACGTGGACGAGCCCACGGTGCGTGAGATGATCCTGGAGCTGCGCGAGCGCGGCGCGAAGAACGTGGTGCTGAAGGGCATCGAGCACGGCGACGGCCTCATCCACAACTACGTGTGGGGCGACGCCATCGACTTCACGGAAACCACCAACGCCAAGCTGCCCTACATGCTGCACGGCACGGGCGACGTGTTCGCGAGCACCCTGCTCGCTGCGGTGATGGCCGGCTCGAACCTGGCCGAGGCCACGGCCTTCGCCGCCGACTTCACGGCCGACGCCATGCTCATCTCCGCCAAGCAGCCCAATTTCGAAGACCGCGGCGTCTCCTTCGAGCCTTTGCTCGGGAAGGTGACAGCCCTGCTGGGGTAAAGGTTCGTGCTTTCGCGCGGCTCGCACCGGGAAGAGTGTGGGCCGCGTTGCAGAGCAGCACATCTACCGCAAGGGTTCGCTATTTTGCGAAATGATGCCGTAGGGCTGATTGAGGCTTCTCTGTATTTCCCCTATTTTTTCCCTTATTTCCCTATTTCTTCCCTTATTCACTTATTCCTTCTCTTATTTTGGGTTCTGAAGGGAAGAGAGGCACGGAAGGGGCTATCTCGTCGCCCATTCGGCCCGTCGCAGCGAAGCCCAGTTCTTCATAACGTGTGGCAAGAAGCTGGTGGAGCGCTGCCCAGTTAAGGCTCTGACCGTCGCCGAGCGGCCCTTCTCTTTCGAATGCTAGTCTTGTGTGAGGACTTCGGCGGCGGCAATGAGAGCCGCTCCATCTACGTGCGTCCGATATGAGTTGTTAATCTCAGCTTCCCAAGTTGCATCCGTCGGAACAACGCGGGCTACTTCATCGCCCTCTTCGTTTAAAGCAACGTAGGCATCGTCCTTGCGACGCACTATGAGCACCTCGCCGGTGTCGCAGCGCACCGAGCTCCGATGCTCGTGCAGCCGCGCGTACTGAGAGCCCCATTCCACCATTGAAAGCAGCACGGGCCTCAGGCTTTGGCCCAAGGCGGTAAGCGTGTACTCTACGCGAGGGGGCACCTCGGCGAAGGTCTCGCGGGTAAGCAGGCCGTTCTCCTCCATGGTACGCAAGTTCTGCGTGAGTACCTTGGTCGACACGCCGCCGAGGGCCTTGCGAATCTGCCCGAAACGTCGCGTTCCGTAGATAAGCTCTCGCAAAATAAGCACCACCCAGCGGCTACTGATGAGCGAAAGGGTAACTTCAACGGGGCAACGAGGAAGAGAATGAGCAGAAGGCGTGGTCATTTTACAGCTCCTACCTTAATAGATTCAAAATGAAACTATATAACAAAATAGTTCCTACTTTCCATAATACTGTACAGCATTATATACTCTCTCCGGCAAATCGCAACCGAGAGAAAGAGAGCGAACCATGCAGGAAGTCGTTGAGTTCCTTACCGCAAATCCCGTCCAGTATCTGGCTACGGTCGGTGCCGATGGGAAGGCGAAGTGCCGCCCCTTCATGTTCCTGATGGAGCACGAAGGAAAGCTGTGGTTCGGCACCAACAATCAGAAGACCGTGTTTGCCGAGATGCAGGAAAATCCGTACGTGGAGGTTTGCGCGTCCACCCCTGATTTCCGGTGGATCCGCTTGGGAGGGAAGGCGGTGTTCGAGGACAATCGCGCCGTGAAAGAAGCCTGCATGAACATCCCCATGCTGAAAGACCAGTACCAGACGGCGGATAACCCCATTTTCGAGGTGTTCTACCTGACTGATGGAGAGGCGACCATTGCCGATATGACTGGCAATGCGCCCACGGTGGTGAAGCTGTAGGCTGCTTTATCGAGAAAAGGAAGCGGATCGGGCTTTCACCTAGCCTCCCCTGTGAGAGCCCATTCGACGCATGAACGATGTGAGAGAAGCCGGTGCTGTTGGGGCGCCGGCTCGTATGAGAAAGTGTCGCTATGGATATCACTCCTTTCGCCGTGAATCAGTTTATTCCGCATCCTATGATGGTGTTTGCTGCGAGCACCTACAACAAGGACGAGTCGCCCCATCTTGCCCTTGTCAGCTGGGTGAACTTCTATTGGGACGACGGACTTGGGGTTACGCTGTGCATGGATGGCGATAAGGCGGTGAAACGGAACTTCGAGCGTGAGGGGGCGCTAGTTCTCAACGCGCTGTCGCGCGATATGTTCGATGCGGTAGAGGCCCTTGGTCGCGCCTCGGGGGCGGAAAAGGACAAGGCCATCGCACGCTTCGCCCTAGAGGCTGCCGAGCACGTGCATGCGCCTCGGCTGTGCGAGAGCCCTCTGCGCTATGAACTCAGCTTGCGGGAGAATTTTTCCTATAAGGGCAGCAACCTCTACCTGTGCGCTATAGACAGCGTCTCGGCAGCCGATGACGCTGTGAGCGACGATGGCTCCTCTTACGATATCGTCGCGGCAAATCCGCTTTTGGTGTCCCAAAAGAACTACTGCTGCTTGGGCGCGCAAGATGTGCTCGGCGCATGGTGCTAGGTGCTGCCCCTTCGCAACGTATTTCGACGTTCATGTTCGACTATTGCGATTTTGCAACAGCTGTCAGATCGCAGCGCGAAGGCCGAATCGCTACAATGGAACAGTCGTCAGTCCATGAGAAGGGGTTTGGTTGGAGCGGCGTCGCCTTGCAAAAAAGTTCTTTCTGCTTGCCGGTGTGGTAAGCGTGCTTGTGCTGTGCGTGTATCTCGCCTGGTTTTACCACGCCCAAAGCATTGAGAACGATCGGCGCGCCCTCGCTGAAGCCCGTGTGCTGTCCGCAGAGATTGGGGCTGCCTGGGATTACATCGATGCCGTCCAGCCGCAGATCAACCGCGCGACGGGCGAAACCTCGGGAATTTATTGCGCGGTGGCGGCCAAAGACATCGCCAAGCGCTTCTCCGCCGGATCTGCCTATTCGATTCGCTACATTCGTGGAAATCCCCGTAACACCGAGGATGCCCCCGATGACTTCGAGCGCAAGGCGCTTTCCTCCTTCGAGGAGGGCGTCGTTGAAGAGTACTACGGGCTCGAGCATCAAGGAGACAGTTCGGTCTTCCGCTATGTGGGCCTGCTTGAAATAGAGGATGGATGCCTGCCGTGCCACGGTGATCCGGCGGGTGAGAAGGATATCACCGGCTATGCAAAAGAGGGAATGGCCGAAGGAGACGTGGCGGGCGCGGTGTCCATTGTTATGCCCATGGATTCCATCATTGCCGACGCGAAGGCCGATTTGGTCAGCACGGTAGTATTTTTCTGCGTACTGATGGGGTCGGTTACCTTGGTTCTTGCCTTGGGCCTGCGTACCTGGATTACCGCTCCCATTGTTGACGAGAACAAGAAGCTGCGCCATGAAGCCGAGGATCAGTCGAACTTCCTTACCATTATTACCCATGAGCTGAAAACGCCGCTGTCGTCTATTCTCGCTTTTACGGAGCTATGGAAAGAACGCATGCCCGATGACTCGCCAGAAAGCCGTGCGCTCGTAAATGAAGTGGAGACGAACGCACGCGTACTGCTGGCGATGATCAACAACGTGCTCGATGCGGCCAAGTTGGAGGCGGGCACGCTCAGTCTCGCCCAGGACGAGTTCGACGTATACGATTTAGCTGGCCAAGTGAAGGCTACTATGGGCCCGCTGGCCAAGAAGAAGGATGTGTCCTTTAAGGTGAAGGTGAGCCCCGATACCCCCTTGCTTTTGGGTGATGAGGAAGTGCTGCGTCGCATCGTCGTGAATTTGGTGAACAATGCGCTGCGGTTCACCGATTCGGGAGGTTGGGTTGAATTGCAGCTTGCCTATCGAGAAGGACGGTTCGTCATTTGCGTGTGCGACAACGGCTGCGGTATTCCTGCCGAACAGCTCGATCATGTCTTCGATCGTTTCGTGAGCGCTCCCCATTCGGAAACAACGAGCGAGGGGGGCACGGGCCTCGGTCTGTCCATTGTGCGTAACTTCTCCACCATGATGGGCGGCAATGCTTCAGTGAAAAGCCTGGAAGGAGAAGGCAGCTGCTTTACGGTGGAACTGCCTCTGCCGGCCATTCCCGACGAGGTCGAGGAAGGCGATGATGCCGCCGATACGGGGCTTCCCTTGGCCGATGAGCCTTCAGCCGATTCGTTGTGTTCACGAGAAGGAGGAAACCATGAGCCGTCGTGACGCGTTGGTCCTCGTTGCCGACGACGACAATAGCTCGAGCAGCGCTATTGAGAAGATGCTCGCCAAAGATGGCCATCGCTGTCTGCGTGCAAGGAATGGGCAAGAGGCGCTGCGTCTGTTTTGGGATGAGCGGCCCGATTTGATCATTCTCGACGTAATGATGCCGCTTCTCGACGGCTTTCAGGTATGCGAACGCATTCGCGAGCATGATCGGGCTACACCGGTGCTGTTTCTTACGGCTAAAGGCGATATCGTGGACAAGCGCATTGGCTACGGCATTGGCGGCGACGATTATTTGGTAAAGCCCTTCAGCGGAGAAGAGCTGCGGTTGCGGGTGGGGGCTCTCTTGCGTCGCGCGCAAATTGCGGCAGAAGCCGCAGCGTCCGCGCCCCAAAGCGAGCTATACCACGTAGGCGACCTGGAAGTGAACGTGCGCACGGGGAATGTGCGCCTGGCGGGAAAACGAGTCGAGCTTACTCCCAAGGAGTCGAGGATCATGGCGGTGCTGGCATCGCATCCGGGGGAGGTATACAGCAAGCGCGATCTTATCGAGGAGATTTGGGGAGAGGAGTATCTGGACTCGTCTATCGCCATTTCCGTGTACATACGACGCATTCGAGCCAAGTTGGAGCCGGATCCGAGCGAGCCGCGCTACGTGCAGACGGTATGGCACTGCGGTTACCGGCTGGCAGATGAGGAAGACGAGAAGCGGGACAGTTCTGGGGAATAATCTCGCCTATAGCTTGCGCAAAAATTGCAATAGGGCGAGGACGCCCATTGCGAAAGCGCAATAGTATCGGTTTACGGCTGAGCTTCTTCTAAGATGGTTCGTAGAAGGTTGGAAGGTTGCATCGTTCGAACGACCGATGAGAGGAGGAAGCGATGAAAACCATAAAACCGAGAAAAATCGCCCTTGCCGGTACGGTGGTGGCAGCTGTAGCGCTGGTCGGCTGCCTTGGCTGTGCAGCCCAGACTCAAACGGCGGACACAGGCGCCGCGCAGGAGCCGGTTCAGCAAGAGCAGACGGAGCAACAGGCTGCTGCTCCGGAGAAGGTGGCCAAAAAGACGCTCGCTGAGTGGGTAACTACTTATCCCAATCAGGGAAACAGCTATATGGAAGCGAAGATGGCCCACACCTATGACGCCTTTGCGGGGGCGAGTCAGCAGGCGTTTGGCGGGGAGGATGCAGCAGTGGCTTGCGCCGCCTGTCATGCCCGTGAGGACTTCCAAACGGTTTATAATGAGCAAGGCGAGACGATTCTTGACAAAAACGCCTCTGACTACGAGATGGAATGGTCCAATTGCACCAATTGCCACGTAGGCGATCCTGGCGAAGGTAAAGTAGAGGGTGGCAACGCCTATGGTGATGCTACTTCCGTGAGTGCCAAGGCATTGTTCCCCGAGGAGGACTATGTATGCGGTCAGTGCCACGCCATGTTCCCCGGCGCGGCCTATCTTGAGGATGCGAACAAGGGTATCGATCAATACAAGTATGGCTTCGAGCCTGAAGAGATGCTTCGTGCCATGAAAGAGTATTACGAGGCGAATCCAGTTACTGAAACAACGATTTGCGCCGGCATGGTAGGGGTTCCCATGCTTGATCCCGAAATTGATACGATGCTGTACCTCACGGACGCTTGCACCGAATTGGAGCTCTTCCAGGACGGCAACCATCAGAAGATGGGCCTCACCTGCACGGACTGCCATATGCCCCAGACCGAGGCCGCCGATGGCGCCACCTACACGCACCACAACATGACGCAATCGCCGCTTGAGAACCCGGCCGCGCTGGAAAAGTGCCTCACGTGCCACAAGAGCCAGGGCGTTGAAGATGCTGACGCCATGGTTACGTTCGTCAAGGGCAAGATGGACGAACTCGCGCAGATTCAGCAGGCTACCAAGACCAAGCTGGACGAGTTCCATGCTAAGCTGGCCGAGGTTGTGGCCGCTGGCAACGCCGATGAGACAAAGCTGCAGGCCGCCAAGGATGCTTACAATCTCGCTAACGTGTACTTCCTGTACCAGGGCACCGCGATGCGTCCCACCGACGGTTCCATGGCCGCCATGAACTTTAGCAAGAGCGTTGAGCAACTACAGAAGGCCGACGATGCCATTGCCGAGGGCATGGCTCAGATCGCCTAGCTTTTACTAGGGGCGCGTGAAGCACGTAGCTGAAAGACAAACTGCTCCTTTCCCGAAGGGCCGCCGCAATGGCGGTCCTTCGGCGTCTTTCACATTCGGATTGGGTGTGAGGCTGGTTCTTAAGCCTTGCCGGTGGCGTCCTTCAAAAGGTCGGCGAGCTCGGCGTCGGTGAGGTCGTAGTGGTACATGGTGTGGAAGTACGCGCGGGTCACGTCCTCGATGGAGTCGTCGAAGGCATCGGGATACAGAAGGCGCGGCAGCCACTGCAGGCCCATGAGCTGGTTGACGGTGGGCGGGTTGTTCAGCCAACAGTAGGGCACGTTGGGTACCTGGTAGTAGTTGCCGGAGTCGATGGCGGCAATGCCGGCCCATGCCGGGTCGTCGTCCACAGTGTCGTAAATGCTGTCCGCCTGGAAGACGATGAGATCAGGGTTCCACAGCGCGATCTGCTCGAGGCTGATCTCATTGCCGTTGCCCTTGCCGGACACGTCGTCTACCACGACCACGTTGTCGGCCACCATGTCCACCACAGCCGCCTGGAACGAAGTCTTGGCGATGGCGTTCAGGCCGTTGTCGCCCAGCAGGTAGGCCATGCGCACGCGCTCGTTTTCGGGAATGTTCTCCATGGTGGTGACCGTCTTGTTGTACACGTCGGTGCAGTAGGTGGACAGCTCGCTCCCGCGCTCTTCCATGCCCAGAAGCTCGCCCAAGCGCTCGTAGGCCGCACCGTAATCGGACAGCTTCGCCTCGATGAAGATGACCGGAATGCCCAGCTGCTCCTGCAGCGCGTCCAAGTCCTCCTTGGCGCCCTTCTTCGCCTCGCCGGTGTCGATGATGACCTGGGGCGCGGCGGCGGCCACGGCCTCGCGGTTCAGGTCGTCCTTGGCGCCGAGCACCGCGCCGAACACCGGGTAGTTGGCGAACTTCTCACCGAAGATCTTCAGCTGGTCGTCGTTGAGCTCCTGGGCCAGGCCCACCATCTTGTCCGGGGCCATGGTGAGCAGCACCTGCTGGGCCGTGAAGCCCGACGGGCAGATCTTGTCGATCTGGGCCGGCAGCTCCACGGTGCGCCCGAGGTCGTCGGTGAAGGTGATGGCGCCGCTTTCGGCCTCGGTAGCGGCCTGGGCGTCGGCGTTCGCCTCCTGCTCGGTGGCCGGTGCAGTGGGCTCGGCCGCTCCATTACCCTCACTGTTGGCGCATCCGGCGAGCCCCAGGGCCAAGCAAGTGGACAGGGCGAGCGCTCCAGCCAGAGCCGCGATGCGCCGTTTGTTCCTCGTCGGTTTCAGCATTCGTTTTCCTTTCCTTCCAAGGGGTGCCAGGTTCTACTGGCGTTCTATCTCGCGTACGGGCACGCAGACGCGCACCTTGTCGCCATAAAGAGAGTTGACCTCCACCTCGAGGTCGTACAGCTCGCTGATGAGCTCGGAGGTGATAACCTCGCGGGGATCGCCGAATGCCTTAAGGCCGCCTTCGGAAAGCACCATGGTGGCATCGGAGTACAGAAAGGCGTGGTCGGGGTTGTGGGTCGATTGCACGATAGAGAGCCCCTCGCGGGCGAGCTGACGCACGCAGGACAGCACGCGCATGGTGTTGCCGTAATCAAGCGCGCTCGTGGGCTCGTCCATGATGATGGTCTGGGCGTTTTGCGCGAGCGCCCGAGCGATGAGCACGAGCTGCTGCTCGCCGCCGGATATCTGCGTGTAGGTGCGATGGGCCAAGTGCTCGATGCCGATGCGGGCCAGCGCCTCGTGGGCTCGCTGCAGCTGGGCCTCGCCGGGCGTGGCGAGCATCTTCAGGTCGTTGCCCGTGGCCATGAGTACCACGTCGACCACTTCGTAGTCGTACACCGGCGCGTGCGACTGGGGAATGTAGGAGATCTCGCGAGCGCGCTCCCGCACCGAAAGCGCGCGCAGATCCTTCCCGTTCACCAGAATCGTGCCGCTATAGTGCGGGGAAAGCCCCAGGATACAGCGGAACAAGGTGGACTTGCCAACGCCGTTGGGCCCGAGCACGTTCACGAGGCACCCGTCGGGAATGGAAAACGAAAGGTCGTGCAAGATCTCGCGGCTTCCGTAGGAGAAGCTCAAGCTGGTCACATCGATGCTCATAGCTTCTTCTTCCGCGTTATGAGGTACAGGAAGAACGGCGCGCCCACGAAAGCGGTGAGGATGCCGATGGGGATTTCGGCGGTGGTGGCCAAGCGGGCGACGTCGTCCACGATGAGCAGGAAGCTGGCGCCCATGAGCATGGATGCGGGAATGAGGCGGCGATAGTCGGCGCCGACGAGCATGCGGCACAGATGCGGAATGACGAGGCCCACCCAGCCGATCATGCCGGTGACGCAGACGCTCGCGGCGGTGACGAGCGTGGCGGCGATGATGACGACGATGCGGGTGCGTCGGGCGTTCACGCCCATGGTGGCGGCCTCGTCGTCGCCCATGGTGAGGATGTTGATGCGCCAGCGCAGGGCGAACAGCGTAGCGCAGCCGATAAGCATGATGGGGAGCACCATGCCGATGTCGCGCATGTTCGCGCCGGTGAGTGAGCCCATGAGCCAGTAGGTGATGTCGGCCAGCTCGTCAGTGGGGTCGGCCACGAGTTTGGCGTAGGAAACGCCGGCTTGGAACAGTGACGACACCATGACGCCGGCGAGCACGACCACCATCATGTGGTTGCCGCGGGCCCGCGTGCTGATAAGCAGCACCAATAACACGGTGAGCAGGGAGAATCCGAATGCGAAGAGGGATGTTGCGAAAGAGCTCACGCCGAGAAGGATAGCCACGGCCGCGCCGAACGCGGCGCCCTGGCTTGCGCCCAAAATGTCGGGGGAGACGAGCGGGTTTTGGAAGGTGCCCTGGTAGGCGGCGCCAGCGCAGGCCAGGCAGCATCCCACCATGAGGGCCAGCAAAATGCGCGGCAGCCGCACGTTGAAGAAGAGCGTCGCTTGCTGCTCGGTCCAGATGGGATCAACCGGAACGATTTTGCTGACGAGCATGGCCACGGCTTGGGCCGGGTCAATGGGGTAGCGGCCCAGCAAAAGGGAGATCGCGGTCGCGCCAATGAGGATGAGGGCAAGGGCCAGCACGACAAATCGAGCCCTCCGAGAGGCGGCCGAATGAAGCATGGGTTTTACAGTGCTCGTTTGCATGGCATCTATTATATTCTCAGTCATGAATGATTTACAAGAGAGAATTATTCATGAAGTAAAATGATTTACAAGAGAGAACAATTCGGTAGGATGAGTACTGAGCAAAAGCGCCCGGAATGTCGGGTCGCTATCATCTGAGAAAGGACGAAAGCCATGGGTTGCGCCGAGAAAGACTGCTGCACGAAGGGGGTTGCGACGGGGGCCATTGCGTTTCCCGGCACAAACGAGCCGAATACGCCCTGGAAGCTGTACAACCACCTGATCGCCGGCATTCCCGAGGACGTCGTGGTGCGCGACTATTGTCTGGGTACCCACTGGTCCTACGTGGAAGCCGACAGTGGCATGGGGGTGAGCTTCACCACCACCGGCGGCGCGCGTCGTGGCTACACGGGCGACCTGAGAGGGATGTCCCTGCGCGAGGTGGCGGAGCTTTCTAAGTCCTGGTGCTTCGAGGAGGCGAGCCTGGGCGTGGCGGCGCTGAACGCCTGGTACTCCCAGCGGTCGCTGCTGGATCCGTTGGGGTGCACCTACGATGCGGCGGTGGAGGTACCCGACGGCACCATCCGGAAGATGGACGCTTTCGAAATGTACCGCCCGCAGATCAGCACCGCCGGTGGGGATGCGCGCGTGGTCGTGGTGGGGCACTTCCCCCATGTGGAGCGCATCGAGGAGTACGCGCGTCTGACGGTGCTGGAGCGCAAGTGCTCCCAGGCGGGCGATGTACCCGACCCGGCTTGCGAGTACGTGATCCCCGGCGCCGACTATCTGTTCATGACCGGCGTGACCCTCATCAACAAGACGGCCCCGCGCCTGCTGGATTTAGCGGCGAACGCCACGACGGTGTTCGTGGGGCCCAGTGTGGTCATGGCGCCGTTTCTTTTCCGCTGGGGCGTGGACATGCTGGCCGGCAGCGTGGTGGCCGACCCCGACAAGGCTCGCTTCGCCGTCAAGAACGGCGCCGGCCAGTTCTTCGGCGAGGCGCTGACCATGGCCGCCCTGCGCAATCCGGAGGCATAGGTGCTGTTTCTTCTCACGGGCGAGGTGCAAATAGGAAAGACGCGCTGGCTGGAATCGCTGGTGGCGGAGCTGGGCGCTTTCGGGGTGCCCTGCGCCGGCGTGCTTGCTCCCGGGCAGTGGGTGCCCTCGACGGGGCCGCATGCCGATGCGAACGGCTTCGAGAAGCTGGGCATCGACAACGTGCTTTTGCCCAGCGGCGAGCGCATCCCTTTTGCCCGTCGGGGTGACTTGGCCCGAGCCGACGGCACCTTCGACGAAGAGAGCCAAGCGGCGAAGGCGGAGCTGGCCTGGCACATCGACGACGCTGCTATCGACCGCGTGAACGCCCACTTCGACGAGATCACCGCGCACGCCAGCGCGGCTGCGCCCGTCGGTGCCAAACCGCATTCCGAGCGGAGTGCCGAAGGTGCAGAGTCGAAGGATCCCTCCCGCGCTCCCGGCCTCCTCATCGTGGACGAGCTGGGCCGCTTGGAAATCTGGCGTGGTGGCGGCCTTACCTCGGCCATGGCCCTGCTTGCCCAGGGCCCAACGCCGGTCTTCCCCCATGCGTTGGCCGTCGTGCGCGATTATCTGCTCGACGACACCGAGGCCCTCCTTGCCGAAGCGTGGCCTGACCGCTGCCGCATTTCTCCCGATGATACAGGTCGAGCCGTTATCCTGTCCGCCTGTGAGTTTGGGGCGTAAGGGATAGCGGCTCGACAAAACGGGTTTTGGTCGAGATGGCTACTGGGCAGCCAGATTCTGAGCAATCATTCGTGCGAAAGTTACTGTCCTGCCGCAAGCGTTGCCGGTCGACAGGTTCGGATAAGTCATGGAATAGTATCCTCCAGAATCGTTGCCTGTGACATACAGGCCTTCAATGGCGCTTCCATCTTCGCGCAGTGCTTGACCTTGGGTGTTTATCACGATACCGTCCATGGTGCATAGCAAAGCGCCTGTGGTACGTACGCCGAAGAAGGGAGGTTTGCGTACAGGGGAAAGCCGGAATGGTTCCTTGCCGAAGTCGTCATCGCGCTGGTTGTCGTAATTCTGGTTGTTTCGTTCCACCGTTTTCGCGAGGGCTTCTGCAGGAAGACCAAGCTTTTCGGCGAGCTCCTCGATGGTGTCGGCTTGCTGAATGTGTCCGGCTTTAAGTGCCTCCTCGTTCATGGCCGTCACCACTTCGATGGGCAGGTTCGGAGCCGCTCCATTATCAAAGGGGAACATGCGCGAGCAGCCATGCATGTCGAACTGTTGAGCGTAGGTCTGCCAGTCTGCATCCCAGAGGCACACGTGGATATTTCCTGGTTGCGATGCATCGGCGTGCAGGATGAAGTCATAGGTGCCGGACTCGTTGCAGAAGCGCTCGCCATTGAGATTGACTTTCAACCAGGGTTGGCTTCCCATCCAGAATACCATGGCAGTACCACAGTCGGCGCCTCCCAGGGAGTCGGCGGGAACGCTTGCTCGGTCGAAAAGCATGCTAGAGTGTGTTTCGTCCATTTTTGCCCCAACGCGAAGGCACGCCTTTATGCCGTCTCCCTCACAGCCCGGCTGCGCTGAGTTGTAAGCGTAAATGCTGGTCGTGTGAGGCTGGAGCTGCTTAAGAAGGTCGAGATTCGCGGCGTAACCGCCTGTGCATACAAGAACGCCCTTGCTTGCGTTGACGCGAATGTAGCCGTCAGCGCCCTGCCCTATGGCACCGGTCACGCGATCGTTTTCGACGGTGAGGCTCACCATGGGCGTTTGGTAGCGGAACGTTACATGGCCCGTCTTCTCTGCGTAGTCAGTCAGCACAGTGAACCCGTCGAGCGATCCATCGACTGGCCAGGCGGGAGAATGCCCTGTAGCCCAATGTCGGTAGTTGACTTCATGCTTTTCCTCGGCAGCCTCATGCCAAAGCGCGATACCGTAAGAGGAGAGAACGCTTTCGTACCAGTCGATGGTCTCGCCCGATCGCTCAAGCCAGACCTTGTGTAACGCGAGATTGCATTGGCCCGCAGCGTAATGATCCATATCTCGCAAATAACCAATTGCGTCGATTTCATAGCCACTCTCCTGCTGCAAGCGAGAGTTGACGCCTGCAAGATCGTCACGCACGACGCCACCGTTGAACTTCTCCATGACGAAGGTTTCCATGCCGGCATCTCCAGCAGCGCAGGCCGCAAAAAGACCGCCCGTGCCAGCGCCGATCACCAAAAACTCCGTGTCAATGGTTTCGACAATCTCATCATCGGAGATGTTCGGGGCATCTCCGATCCAGTCCGAGGAATCTTGCGATCCCGCCTCAGGCGAAGTGTTTGCTAGGGGATCCGCAGTCTGCGGGGCGCATCCTGCAAGGCCGAACAAGGCGCCGGCTCCCGCGAAGGCGCTACCTGCCAAAAACCCTCTGCGGCTTACAAGTCCATTATTGTCCATTTCAGTTCCTTCCTTTTCTCCATGAAAGTGTGGGATTGCGCGGCAAAAGCCTTTGGAGCTCAAGTCCGCACTGAGCTTGTTGCTGTTTAAAAAACGGTCGGGCGGTTTTACCCGCCCGACCAGGGAGGGGAGGGCTTGATCTATCGTAACGCGTGTTCTTAGACGTTGTAGATTGATTGCGCCACCGCATAGCCTGCGCCGAGCGATCCGACACCGCGGCCGCCGCAAGCTGCTTCGCCCACAACGTAGAGTCCCGGTACAACATTTCCGGCCGCATCGAGCGCGCGGTGAGATGAGTCGGTCGAGATGCCGTCCATCGTGATATGCATCGCCCAGGTGCGGGGTGATGCATAGAATGGAGGATTATCCAGGGGGGCATTGGGCCCGAAGCTGGATCGGCCGAATTCTGGGTCGTTGAAAGTACGAGTCATCTCGTTGTAATCGTCGACAGTTTTCAGGAATGTCGCCTCGTCGACGCCCATGAGGCCCGCCAGTTCTTCAAGTGTGTCGGCGCGGTAGAGGATGCCCCGCTCAATGGCGTACTCGACGTCCATGCCTGTGTGGGTCTTGCCGTCCGTGATCATGGAGCTGTCGTGGTCGACCACCTGGAAACCCACACCCCCATCCTGCTCCATCAGGGCGATCGTCATGTCAGTTCGACTGCCGCCCTCGTCGCAGAAGCGTTTGCCGGCCTTGTTCACGTAGATGCTCTCATTGGTGGTTCCGACGGTTGTTTCGGTGGCGTAGAGCACGGTGTCCACGAAGGGGAAGACCATCTGGTTAAAGGGCAATTCGGCGAAGGCGGCGCCTGCTTCTGTGGCCATGCGGATGCCGTCTCCAGTGTGTCCGTAGTTGTTGTCGCAGTGGAAGGTGTCGAGATCTTTCCAGTTCCACATCTTGTCGTGCTCTTTCAGCATATCCTGGTTGTCGGCATAGCCTCCAGAGGCGATAACGACACCGTCTTTAGCGCGCACGGTGTACGTGCTGCCGTTTGCGCTGCTGCCAATGACGCCAGTCACGCGACCGCTTTCAGTGATGAGCTCGGTTGCCGGCGTGGCGAACAGGATGCGAAGATCGAGTCCTTCCATCTCTCGTTCGAACACGTTGAAATAGCCTTCTCCATTCACGTCTTCTGAGGAACCCGAGAAATGCGCCCAAGAATAACCGGGAATTGCGACGAGTGGCATCCAGGGAAACTGCATGGTGTCGAGCCATGCCGTGCCCCCCTCCACATCCGTTGCATAAGTGTGTTGGAAGTCGTAGGTGTTGCCCTCAAGCATGCAGAGTTGCAGTGCAAGGAATTCGGGCGAGCTAAAGAGTTTGGTGTTCCCGTTTGCGTAGTAGTCGTCCCATTGTTGCTGCACCTCATCTACCAGAGAGGCGTCAAGCCCGGCGTCTCGATTGAACTGAAGAACTTCTTGGAAGATCTTCCGGTAGCCGTCGTTCACTTCGACGCGTAATTCTTCGGGTGCGTTGGCATACTCGATGAAACCGCCACTCACGAGGGCGTTGCCGCCCATGCTCGAGGACTTCTCGAACACGACGACCTTCGCTCCCTGCTGAGCAGCTGCTAGTGCAGATGCCATTCCAGAAATGCCGGCGCCTATGACGGCGAGGTCGCATTCGATCTCCTCGTCGGTTGGCTGCTCTTTGGGAACCTCCGCACGCTTCAAAGCGCTCACGTCGCCATCGGCTTGACGCGCGCAGTCTTCTACGGCCGAGAGCAGCGCGAGGGATGAAAGCGTCGCTCCTGTCACCGCGTCGACGGCGAGTGATTGTGATGCTACGATGATCTCAGGGATCTTCTCAAACGCCGGTGCGGCGATGCGTTCGGTTTCTCCGTGATCGACGACGCGGACGCTGTCGATGGCAGTGTCGGAGAAGACGACCTCGACGGTGATATCGCTCTTCTTGCCGAGTGCCGTGGCCTGGTAGGTTCCTGCGACAAATTGAGTTGTCGTGCCGCCCGTCTCTGCGACGGGGTGTGACGAAGCGCATCCCGTCGCGCCTAAGGCCAGAGCTGCCGCTGCGACCGAGCTTGCTTGCACAAACCGTCTGCGATCGATGACGTGGTTCTTTCCGTGTCCCATGTTCCCTCCTATGTTCGAATCTTGTCGGCGAGACGCCCTCGCCCCTGCTGTCGTTCATTATGGGATCGGTTCGCCCGAGGGTCTTTTGCAAGTTGTTGCGTGATTTGTGCACAAACCGTACAATTCGCTACAGCGACAAAGGGGATCAGGGGGTTGTGGTGCTCAACATGGAATATGTGCCCGAGTTGCTCGTGCTGGCGGAAACACTCAGCTACACGGAGACGGCGCGAAGGCTGCACATGTCTCATTCGGCTGTGAGCCGTCACGTTGACGCTGTGGAGCGGGCGCTGGGGGCTCGGCTATTTAATCGTACGACTCGCAAAGTGGAGCTGACCGATGCGGGACGAGCGGTTATTGCCGACTTCTCTGCCATGCAGGCCCATTACACTCATGTGCTTGATGAGCTTGGTCGACTCGCGGAGGATGTGCCAGTCATACGACTGAGCTGTCCGGATTTTTGGATACCGTGTTATCTTGAGCCGTTGTTGGCGTTTCTCTCCCTCGAGCAATCTGCTCTTCGTGTCAAGTTGGAATCGAATCCTCCTGTTGTGGGTTTGAGCGCGGTGGAGGAGGGCCGGTGCGATCTTGCCTTTGGTATCGGGCTTCCCACGGAACTGAAGCCCCCGATGAACATGAGGTTGTTTCTTCGTGAGAGAATTGTGGCAACGATTCATGAAGACAATGCGTTGGCGGGATGCGAGACGCTAGCGTTGGAGCAGCTTGCTGGTGAGCCTTTGGTGGTTCTCGACGATCGGGCCGAAGGATTCAGCCGCATGAACGAAGAGATATTGAGATTTTTTACGCAGCGCGGTTGTGCTCCCTGCGACATACGACGTACTGAGCAGATTGAGACGCTCGGGCTTAAGCTGAGCGAATGCAAAGGATATGCCCTTACGCCTGCGTCGCTGCAGTTTCCTCATAGGGATTACCTGCGAGCGATCCCCCTTGAGGAAGAGGACATCTCTTTCCCACTGTGCTTCTTTTTTCGCACAGATCGCTTGAGCCCTGCGCTGACCAGATTTTTCGAATATGCCGAGCAATTTGTCTTGTTGTCGGGGGAGCGCGCCGGAGACCTTGCTACTGCTCCGTCATCAGCAAATCGAGCAATTCTTGACGGGTATTGATGCCGAGCTTCTCGTAGATGTGGCGGGTGTGGGCCTTCGCGGTGCCCTCGGCGATGATGAGTTCGTGGGCCACGCCGGAAAGCGACTTGCCCTGAGCAAGCAGCTCCATCACCTCCCGTTCGCGTGGCGTGAGGCGGCGCGCTTCGGCCACGGTGGCGCAGCGACGCGCCAGACGCGTGCGCTCGTTCTCCTCGGGTGGTCGCTTGCCCATGAAGGCGATGCCCCAGCGCTCGCCGATCTCGCGTTCGTTAAGCACGAGAGTTGCCACCGCCACAATGGCCGCAATGGCGACTACGGCACCGATGGCCGGTCCCGTGCCTCCGAACAGGCCGGATCCATCGAAGAGGAGCGCCCCCTCGCGGCCGACCCAACTCACGAGAATCAGCGACTCCTCGATGCCGAACAGCAGAAGCGCACTCACGCCGAAGCGCTTGGAGATGTCGCAGAGGAACAGAAACACGATGGCGTTGAAGAGCATCACGCCCAGGGCTGTGCAGAAACTGCCGGCCAAATTGCCGCCAAGGCCGAATAGCGGCACGATGAGGAGCCCGCAGCAAAGGAGGATGACCGGCGCCCGGTACAAGGCGGACAAGGGCAGTCGGTTAGAGAACCACCACACCCACGCGAACAGCACAAGACCGCCGACCAAGGTGGTCGCGGTGGAATGGGAGCCGACCAGCAGGGGGTAGGCGCTGCGAATATGGGCGGAGCTGTAGCTGGCCACCAGCTCGAAGAGGGCGAGGATAAGGAAGAACTTCCAGGGAATGAGCCGACGGTTGGCGGCGATGGGCCGATCTTCTGCCGGGACGTAGAGCCGGTAGGAGCGATGGGCCAGGGCCGCCGAAAGCGCTGGCAGCACGAGTAGCGCCCCGTAAAGGTACTCATCGCTGAAGCCCTGAAGCACAAAGGTAAGCACGACCCCACCGATGATAGCGAGCGCGTAGTACAGCGCCACGCGGGTAGGGCTGAGGCAGCTGTAGATTTCGCACCACAGCAGAATGAGAAGGGCCGAGCCGATGCCGCCGGCCAGGGTTGCCGGCGCAACAAGGGCGTCGGTGGTTGCGGGCAATGCCAGAGCCGCCACGTTCGCCGCCACGGAGAACCCAAGCAGAAGAGCGATGGCCCCATAGACCCAGCGTCGCCCAGCCAAAGGCGCGATGCGGCTGGAGAACAGGGCGATGACGATAGCGCTGCCGGCGAGCATCACATCGTAGGCGAACTGGCCGGCGGTACCGCTGACGGGCATGGGCACCGAGGGATTTGCATAGGTGAGCGACACCCAAGCGCGCCACAGGGCGAAGCCGAGAAAGGCGAGCGGCATATCGAGAAGATCGGTGAGTGAGTGTTTGTCCGTGCCATCATGGGCCATGGCGTTATCCCCTTCTCGCTTCCGCCCTGCCAGATGAACCGCACCGGCGACGGCCACAAGATGGGCGTGTGGGCCGGTGGCGAGATTGAGCTGACGACCCATACGAAGATGATCCACGACGCCCGTGTGGGCCGTGTGGACACGCCGCATCTGCCGGTGAACGCCAAGGGCGAGCGCTTCATGTGCGAGGGTCCCATGCAGGGCTACCTGAACAATTACGTGCGCGAGTACATCCACGAGGCCGGCGGCGACGCCAAGGCGGGAAACCTGTACACCATTGTGGACGCGAAGTGGCAGGACCAGATCGCGGAGTGGAAGGCCATCGACCCGGAGATCGACGCCTCGAACTGCAAGTGGTTCTACGAGGGCAACACCATCGAGGAGGCCTGCGCCGCCATGGCCGCCGACACGGAATCGGGCGCCTACGAGTTGGATGCCGCCGCGGTTCAGGCGACCGTGGACTGCTACAACGAGCTGTGCGCCAAGGGCTCCGATGACGACTTCGGCAAGAACCCCACGTTCATGCGCGCCATCGACACCCCGCCGTTCATCGTGGTGCCCCACGAGTTCGGCATGGGACTTTCGGCCATCATCGGTGGCCTGCTCATCAACGCCGACAATCAGGTGCTGAAGGCCGACGAGCACACGCCCATCGACGGCCTGTTCGCTGTGGGCAACGTGTCCGGCTGCTTCTACGGCGGCGTCGACTACCCCATGGACGTGCTGGGACTCTCCATCGGCCGCGCCATCACTGGCGGCTACCTCGCCGGCAAGCACGTAGCGGCCCTGTAGCACGCGAGCGGCTCTGCCACCGACCGCCACCGCCGCTCCGCTTCCCCGAACCCTCCCCACGAGAGCCCGCCACCCCGCGGGCTCTCGCTCTCTTACGACAATGAAAGCCGATTCGTAAGGCGCGGCGGTGGAGAAGGGGCTATACTGGCAGCATGACTTTTCGATACAGGAGGTATCTTTCATGACTGACCAGCAGAACCCCTTCAGCAACATGCCCGAGCCGCCCGCCGCGCCCGATCCGGCCCAGGCGTTCGACAACGCTCAGTGCCAGGGGCAGGCCGCGCAATCTTACGACGTCGACCAAACCGCGCAGGAGGCCTGCGACCCCTACCAGGCTCAGGCGCAGCGGCCCTATGGTGCCGGCCAGGCCTACGACCCCTATCAGGCTCAGGCGCAACAGCAACCCTACCAGCAGCCCTACCAGGCCACCTACGAGCAGCCGCAGCCGGCCTATCAGCAGGTGTACGCCCAACCGGTGGCCCCGGCGGCGCCTACGACCCTCTATCCCATGACCGACACCGATCGCAACCTGCGTCTGGTGGCGTTCATCTTCTGCATCCTGTCGCTGGTGGGCTCGTGTTGGCTCATCATTCCGCTGGCGTGGATGATCCCCATGTCGGTCATCTCCTGGGGCATCTACAAGGGCACCAAGGCCAACACCGTCGCCTTCGGCGTGTGCACTCTCATCTTCTGCTCGCTGGTGGCCGGCATCTTGCTGCTGTGCTCGAATAAGGATCGATAGAAGGCAGAGCTCGCGAGCTAGCGAGCTCTGCGAATCCGCGTGCTCGTGAGCCTGCCGCTTTCATGGTCCTGCGAACGGCATGGACTCGTGATCTCCCAAGCGCGTGTCGCCAGACGCGCAACTCAAAGTCGCGACACCACGAGTTGGTTGAGCGAGACATGCTGCTCGGCAGCTTCGATGGCGAGCTCGCGATGCTTCTCGGGCGGGATGCGCAACGCGAACTTACCCGAATAGGTGCGACTGGCCAGAGGGGTGGGCGCTTCTTCGCCGCTCTCGGCCATGTCCTCTAGAACGGTGCCCACGACCGCAACTATGGCGCAGGAAATTCTCGGTTCATTCCTCGCGCAGACCGCAGTTGCGTCGCGTTTGAGGTAATGGGGCCATGCGAAAATGAAAAGCCGCAAGCGCTGGGATGGAACATTCGCGGATTGGGAACCCATCGCGCGTCGTATCGCCGCTGGCCAAAACCGCGCGCGAGCTGTACGGACGGGTCATCGCTGGCCAAAAAAGGCGCGCGAGCTGTATGCGGGGAGGCACGTTTGGCGCTTTCTGGCCAAAAACCCCGCGCCAGCTGTGCCGTGGGGTCGCAATCTCGGGATCGGCGTCATCCTCGAGCTGAGTTTCCCCAGTTCAGAATGCCGCTGCAAAGGGGTGTACGAGCCCGGGACAGCGGACCCCGAGGAGAATCCCTCGAAAATAGCAGTCCGCGCGCGATTTTTGGCCAATTGGTGAGGGCGACGCGAGGCGTGCACGAGCGGCGACTCAATTTTGGAACCCGTGCGGAGTTCTCGGGGATGCAACGAAGGAGACGACGGGGTCGTGCGCGGGTGGGAGGCCCAATCGCGAGAGGCGAGGGCCGCTCCGGTTCCCCTCCCGGGCCTCTAGGCGGCCCTATTGTTCTTCGGGGGCTTGATGAACAGCGAAACGATAAGGGCCGCGATGGCCACGGCGAAGAAGACCCAGAAGGCGCCGAGGTAGCTGCCCGATCCCATTTGCGAGAGGGCGAGAATCTGCGGACCTACGATGGCGGCCGGGATCATCTGGCAGGTGGCGATGGCGTAGTTGATGCCGTAGTACTTCGGCCCAAAGAAGGTGCCCACCATGGCCGACATCGAGCACATATTCCCACCGTACATAAGGCCGAGCAGCATGAAGCCGGCTACGAGTAGCAGGAAATTGCCGCCCATCATGGCGAAGGCGCAGCAGAGCATGCCTGCGGCGAAGGCCACGGCGATCCAGGTGAGGCATACGCGATAGCCGAACTTATCCCAGATGAATCCGTTGATGAGGCGCCCGAGTCCGTTCATGGCCGACACGCTGCCCATGGCCGCGGTAGCCAGCATAAGCGCCTCGGCCTCGGTCAGCACGGCGCTGACGCCCGCGCCAGCCGCCGCTGCCCCGCTCGCTCCCGCCCCCGCGCTCGCTGCCCCGCTCGCTGCTGCTCCAGCGCCCATGAGCAATTCCATGGCCGCCGGCACTGCTTGGCTGATGAGCGCCAGACCGCCGCAGGTGACGAGCATCAGATACACCATGAACACCCAGAACGTGGGCGTACGCACCATTTGGCCACCCGTCATGTCGACGGCCGCCACGGTGGCGTTCTGCCGCGCCTTTTCTAGAAGAGGGCGAACATATTCCGGCGTCGGCAGCTTCATGATGAAGGCGCCGGCCCCCACCAGCACGACGAAAACAACTCCCAGCGCGCCGAAGGTCAGACGCCACCCGAGCGCGCCCAGCATCGTGGTGACAACGGGGGACAACAGCATGGTGCCGCCGCCGAAGCCCATGAGCATGGCGCCGGAGGCCAGGCCCTGCTTGTCGGGGAACCACTTCAGCGTGACGGACATAACCACATCGGTGCCAAGGCCCACGCCGGCTCCCACCAGCACGCCGTAGGTGGCGTAAATGAAAGGCAGCGATTCGGTGAAGGCCGAGGCGATAAGCCCCAGCCCCAGGCAGGCGGCGGTGATGAGCATGACCGTGCGCGGGGATGTGCGCTCTTCCAGCGCGCCCGCTACGAGCATGCCGGCGCAGAAGGTGATGATAGAGAGTGTGAATACCACCGAGGTGGCCGAGCGATCCCAGCCGAATTCCGCCTCCAGTGGGTCGACGAACAGCGACCAGGCATAGATGAGCCCGAAGAACATGAGCAGCACGAAGGCGACGAAGAAGTACAGCAGACGGTGCGGCGTTGCGTGGGACATGGCTCTCCCCTCGAGATCGCGTTCCTTATGACCTGCCAGCCACCTTCAGTTTAGCGGGCGCAGAAAAAAGGGCAAGAAGAAAGGGAAAGGGCGACCCAAAGGGACGCCCTTGCAGTTCGAGTGGGCTATAGGTTTTGCCGTAGGCTAACCCTCGTACAGTGAGAAGTCGTCCTTGCCGACGCCGCAGACGGGGCATACCCAGTCGTCGGGAATATCCTCGAAGGCCGTGCCCGGCGCGATGCCGCCGTCCGGGTCGCCCACCTCGGGGTCGTAGATGTAGCCGCATACGTCGCAAATGTACTTGTCCATGGGAACCTCCCAGTCGTCGAATGGTTGCAACATGCGTATCCTCCCACAGGCAGCGTTTCCGCGCAGGCGGGCATCCGATCTGAAACCATTCGGTGAATCGACGATCCTGTGTTGCGCTCGCGAAAGGACGCGATGAGGCTCGGGAAAACACCCAGCTAGAACTTAGAAAATCAGCGGAAAACTAATCTATAACGGCGCAGCAACGAAAACCGCCCCCGTCGCCAAAACGCCGGGGAAGAGCGCAGGATATGAAATGAATCCGCGAGTTCGTGCGTTGAAGCTCGCCCGCAGGACGGCTCAAGGGAGCTGCCCGCAAGCCCGCCCGCCCCGGCGCACCCTGGAAAGGAAGACGACAATGATCACTCAAGAGCAGCAATCGATTATCGATCGCGCCCAGCTACAGAAGATCAACGGCTGGCAGCATATCAAGGTGAAGGGCACCCCTTACGAGTGCGGCTTCCAAGAAGGTTATCTTCTTGCCGACGAGTACAAAGACGCCCTGCGCGTGTACAAGTTCATGACCCTGGAAACCTTCGGTATGACCTACGAGTGGTTCGCCGAGCAGGCGCTGAAGTTGCACCGCGACAAGATTCCCACCCGCTGGCTCGAAGAGCTGCGCGGCATGGCCGAGGGCCTGACGGCTGCCGGTATCCCCACCACCACCGATGACATGATCGCGTGGAACGATTGGATGGAGATCACCGGCTACTGGTGGCCCCAGAACGCCGGCAAAATCATGAGCCGTCCGCTCATGAAGACCCATCGCAAGGAGCACTGCTCCGCCATCGTGGCCACCGGCTCGGCCACGGTGGACGGCAAGCCCTACCTGGGTCATGAGAGCTTCGACGAGTTCTGGAGCGGCCAGTACTTCAATATCTGCAAGCGCGTGGAACCCGACGACGGCTATGCCTTCATCATGCAGGCCTCGGCGCCGTGCATGCTGTCGTCCATGACCGACTTCTACGTGACCGCCGCGGGCCTGAACATCACCGAAACCACCCTGGCCGGCTTCGACCGCTACGACGACGCGGGCATGCCCGAGTGGGTGCGCATCCGCGACGCCGTGCAGTACGCGGCCACCATCGACGAGTTCGTCGAGCGTCTGAACAAAGGCAACAACGGCGGCTACGCCAACGCCTGGCTCATCGCCGACCACAACACCGGCGAGATCGCCCGCTTCGAGCAGGGCTTGGAATTCACGAGCCTCGAGCGCACCTTCGACGGCGCGTATTTCGGCTGCAACGCCGTGTTCGACCCGCGCATTCGCAACCTGGAGTGCAAGGACAACGGCTTCAACGATCCGCGCCAGCAGACCGGTGCCCGTCGCCAGCGCTGGATGGAACTCATCGATCAGTACTACGGCAAGATCGACCTGGAAGTTGTGAAGAAGATGCTCGCCGACACCTACGACGTGTACCTCGGCTACAACTGCCCGTCGAGCCGCGACATCTGTGCCCACTACGACGTGGATCCGCAGTACTACGCCGACGACCCCGATGCCGTGTGGAACATCCCGTTCTACCCGGCCGGCTCCTGCGACGCCAAGGCCGCCGGCCCCGACGACGTGAAGCACCTGAAGATGTGGGGCCGCTACGGCCGCGCCGACGGCGTGGAGTTCGTGGCGAAAGACTTCATGGACCAGCACCCGCTGTGGAAGTGGATGGACGGCTACCTGGAAGATCGCCCGACTCAGCCCTGGACGCTCTTCGACTAAGGGGAACTCGAACCGGCGCTTTTCCACGGCGCCGCGTTCCTTCCATAGAGATCAACGCTAACCAATCGAGGATAAGGAGCATAGATTATGGAAATCTCAAAGGAACAAATCGCGAAGATGGCCGAGTCTTACAAGAAGGCTGAAACCCAGCACGTGGCCCAGCGCGCGGTGACCAAGAACGGCATTCTGGAATCGGCGGAAAGCGTGGAGGTGCTCAAGCGCATGAGCCCTGCGAACTTCGCATTTTCCATCGATGTTGACGACCAGGCCGTGGCCAACCAGAAGATGTCGGGCCGCTGCTGGATGTTCGCCTGCCTGAACGTGCTGCGCTTCCACATTGAGAAGGAGCTGGATTTGCCGAAGGGCACCTTCGAGCTGTCCCAGGCCTATCTGGCGTTCTTCAACAAGCTGGAGCGCGCCGCCTGGTTCCTCGAGCACGTGGTGGCCACGGCCGACAAGCCGCTGGACGACCGCGAGGTCGACTGGCTGTTCACGACGCCCATGGCCGACGGCGGCGACTGGGATATGGTGTGCGCCCTGGTGAAGAAGTATGGCGTTGTGCCGCACGAGGCCCAGGCCGAGACCCACTGCACCAACAACACCGCCGAGCTGAACACGGTGCTCTCGCACCTGCTGCGCCAGGACGCCCTGAAGCTGCGCACCATGGCCCAGGAGGACAAGGACACGAAGGCCGCCCAGGAGGAAATGCTCAACGAGGTGTACCGCGTGCTGGCCGTGTGCTTCGGCGAGCCGGTGCAGAAGTTCGACTTCACCTACAACGACGCCAAGGGCCACTACCACGCCGACCTCGGCATCACCCCGTTGGAGTTCCTGAAGAAGTACGTGCCCATCGACTTGGACGACTACATCGGCGTCATCAACGTGCCCGGCGACGACAAGCCCTACGGCCGCATGTACGCCATCCAGGATTCCGACCAGATTCCCGAGCGTCGCAACCTGTACCTGAACGTGCCGATGGAGGAGCTGAAGGGCTATGTCATCGACTCGCTGAAGGACGGCGAGCCTGTCTGGTTCGGCTCCGATGTGCTGCAGCACTGCGATCGCAATGCCGGCGTCATGGACTTCGATCTGTACGACCTCGAGGCTCTGTTCGGCGTGAAGTTCACCATGGACAAGGCCCAGCGCTTCGCCACCCACGAGAGCCTGCCGACCCACGCCATGACCATCGCCGGCGTCGATATCAAGGACGGCAAGCCCACGAAGTGGAAGATCGAGAACTCCTGGGGCACCGAGAACCACGGCATGAAGACCGGCAACAACGGCTACTTCGTCTGCAGCGACGAGTGGTTCGACAACTTCGTCTACGAGGTGGCCATCCGCAAGGATCGCCTGAGCCCCGAGATGCAGAAGGCGCTGGAATCCGACCCCATCGTGTGGCCGTTCTGGAACACCTTCAACCCGGTTTCCGCCTAAGCGGCAATCGGGCGCCGGCCGGGGGCTCCGCGCGGGATGCCCCAGGTCGGCCCTTGCGGGCGGCTTTTGCGAGTCGCGCGCGGCAACTATCCGCTGTCCGGCGGGGTGCCTTTTTCGGGAATGACGTCCCGGGAAGGGGAGCCCGCCCCGCCGGGCCCTTTCGTGAGGGGTAACTATGAGCTCCCAAACTACAACTCATGCGGCCAAAGCGCCGGCGAAGGGCGCAGCGAAGGCCAGCAGTGGAACCTATATCAGCCTGATGGCTCTGGTCATGATGAACGTGACCATCATCGGCAGCGTCGCCAACGACGTCCAGCAGGCTTATTACGGGCTGTCCTCCGTCACGCTCTTCATCATCGGCGCTCTGGTGTTCTTCCTGCCCACCGGTTTGGTGGCGGCCGAGCTGGCTTCCGGCTGGGGCCAGCGCGGCGGCATCTTCCGCTGGGTCGGCGAGGCTATGGGCCCTGGGCTGGCATTTACGTGCCTGCTCATCCTGTGGTTCCAGACCTCCATCAACTTCGGTATGGGCGTTGCCTCGGCATCGGCCACCATCGGCTTCTACACGCCTGATTGGGACTGGGCCGTGCAGTTCATGAACCATCCGGAGAACCAGTTCTTCATCATTTTGGCGTGGCTGGCCTACTACTGGGGTCTGACCTTCCTGTCCACCAAGGGCGTGAAGGCCTTCGCCCGCCTGACCAAGTACGGCGTCATCATCGGCACGTTCATCCCGCTGGCGTTCATCGTCATCTTCACGGTGGTATGGCTCGCCCAGGGCAACGTGTCCAACGTGACTCCCACGCCCGAGGCGTTCAATCCCTTCGCTGATGGCTTCAGCCTCACCAACCTGGCCCTGGCCGCCGGCGTGTTCTTCAGCTTCGCGGGCATCGATATGAATGCTGCCCACATCAAGCAGCTGAAGAAGCCGCAGAAGGAATTCCCGCTGTCCATCTTCATCGCCATGATCCTGACGCTGATCATCTTCATCGCCGGTACCGTGTGCATCGCCATCGTCACGCCGAAATCCGACATGAACCTGGTCTACGGCCTGTACCAGACCTATAAGATCCTCGGCGCTACGTTCAACTGCCCGTGGATTTACGTGGCCTTCGTGTGGGTCGGCCTCGGCGCTTCCATGGCGTCGCTCGTCACCAACATGGCCGGTCCCTCGTTCATGCTCGGCCAGGCCGGCCGCTCCGGCTTTCTGCCGAAGGTGCTGCAGAACTCCAACAAGCACGGCATGCCGAGCCGTCTTATGTACCTGCAGATGGCGTTCATGACGCTCATCGCCTTCCTGTGCTTCCTCATTCCGAACATCGAGGGCTTCGTCGTGCTCATCACCCAAGCCATCACCATCCTCTACATGATGTACTACGTGCTCATGTTCGTCTCGTTCCTGAAGCTGCGCCACGACCAGCCGAACCGTCCGCGCCTGTTCAAGGTGCCCGGCGGTAACGTGGGCGCGTGGCTTGTGGCCGGCCTCGGTCTTCTGGCCTGCTTGTTCGGCATCGTGCTGGCCATCATCCCGCCGGCCCAGGTGGCCGAGGAAGTGGGCAGCCCGGTGACCTACGTGGTGGTTATCGTGGCCATCATCGTTGTCACCTTCGCCATCTGCTTCGGCGTGTACCAGGCGTCCAAGCGCCATCATTGGGCTGATCCGAACAACGTGTTCGCGCCGTTCACTTGGCAGATCGAGGGTTTGAAGAAGCCCCAGAAGGTTCTGTCCAACGTGCCGTCCGAGTTGATGAGCGAGGGCCAGAACCCCATGGGCATGCCCATCAAGAAGCTGTGGAACCCCAACGAGCAGATCGTGCTTCCCGACGAGTACGTGCCGGGCAAGCATCATCCGTCCTCCCCGGCTATTGAGGCCGGCGACGACCCTGCGGCCATGAACCACCCGGTGAAGACCAGCGGTACGTCCATCGGCGCGCTGGGTGCCATCCCCCTAAGCCAGCCGGCGATGATTTCGGAGAAGGCCGGTATCGGCACGTCGGCTACGGTGGGTCTGAAGAAGACGACTCCGACGGCCCCGGTGGAAGGCACCGAGCCCGTGCGGCTTGATGCGAAAGTGCCGGCGGCGCCTGCTGATGAGGTGGCTGCCGAACCGGTGCCGCGCGACCCGGCGGCCGATGCCAAGCGAGCGGCTGCGGCTGAGGCGGCAGCCCTGGCGGCCGAGAAGTCCTCGCAGGCCAAGGCCCATGCCGAGGCGGTGGCTGCCGAGGCGCTCGAGCAGCAGGTGGAAGCCGACAGCGATTTGGCGTCCGCTCGCCGCGAGGTGAAGGAGGCCAAGGCCGCGGCTGACCAGGCGCGCAAGGCTGCGCGCGGAGCCGGTGCCGCGGCGACGGCTGCGCCGAAGAAGGCTGCTGGTTCCGCTGCGGATGCTGGTGCGGCCGAGGGCGGCGATGCCGCTGGCGACTCTGCTGGTGCGGCAGGCGCCGACGACGCCGGTGCTGCCAAGGGGTCTTCTAAGTAAGTAGTTTGGAAGGGGGCCGCGCCGCTGAGATTGGCGGGCGGCACGGCCCCCTCGAGGGTAAAAAGAGGTGTTCTCAATGAGTGCAAACGGAAAGACAAAAACGGGCGCGCCGCCGAAGGCTCCCGTAGCCGTAGCCACGGCCGCGTCCGGTGCGGCGAAGGGCGTCTCCGATGACGCTACGACCGCTCGCCTCTCCATGCCGGAAAACAACGGGAAGAAAGTGACGAAGCCGACCGTGGCCACCCAGCAGAACGCCGGCGACGACTTCAAAGCCACCCTTACCGTGAAGGACATGGTGGTATGGGGCCTCATCACCATGGTGCCCATCTCGCCCATGGCCGTTTACGGCGGCGTGTTCGCCGATTCCGGTGGCATGCCCACGCTCGCGTTCCTTATCGGATTTGTGGCCGTGCTGTTCTCGGTGTTCTCCTTCGGCATCATGATTCAGCATTTCCCGTCTTCCGGATCAATCTTCACCTATGTGAGCCACGTGTTCGGCAAGCTGCCCGGCTTCATCGCCGGCTGGCTGATGCTGTTGCAGTACTTGGTGAGCCCGGCCATGGTGTACCTCATCGCCGCTATCGCCATCCACAGTATGCTGCCCGATGTGCCGATTCTGGCTCTGTGCTTCGGGTTCCTCATCATTGTGGCCATCGTGTCGCTTATCGGCATGAAGACCGCCATGGTGGTGAACAAAGTGGCGCTTGTGGCTCAGCTGGCGATTCTCGCGCTGTTCGTTGCGTGCGGTGTGGTCTTCGTCGTGCAGCATCCCGAGAGCGCGAATTTCTCGCCGACCAACCTGTTCAACCCCGCCAAGTTCGAGTTCGGCGGCACCATGTCCGCTGTGTCGCTGGCTGTGATGTCCTACGTGGGCTTCGGCGCCATCGCCACGCTGACCCAAGAGGCGAAGGACCCCAAGCATGGGCCGTCGCGCGCTATGATGGTCATGGCCATTCTGCTGTGCGTGCTGTACGCGCTGCAGTGCTTCATCGCCACCTGCATTGATCCGTCGGGCGCGGCCTTTGCCGGCAATACCGACAATGCGTTCTACGCCGTGGCCAAGATGGCCGCCGGTCCCTGGCTCATGATCGTGTGCGCCGTGGGCGTGGCGCTGGCCCAGGGCGTGTTCACCGCTATCGCGCAGCAGAATTCCATCGCTTTCGTGATGTTCACCATGGCCAACGGCGGTTGCCTGCCGAAGTTCATGGCCAAGATGAACAAGCGCACGAACTCGCCGTTGAACGCCGTCATCTTCATCATCGCCCTGTCCGTGGTGCTGACGCTGCTCTTCCATTTCAGCGGCATCGACATGAACACTGTGGTGAAGATCTCGAACTTCGGCGCGCTGTCCACCTACGTGATGCTGAACGTGTCGGTCATCGTGTTCTGCTGGTTCCAGCTGAAGCAGCGTTCGGGCGCAAAGGCCGTGTTCATGCACCTGGTGTTTCCGGCGCTCGGTGCGCTGGTGTGCTTCGCGATTCTGATGTCTGTGGGCACCGTGGCCCTGGTGACGGGCGTGGTGTTCATCCTTATCGGCATCGCCTACTACCTGGTGCTGACCCGCGTGCTGCATCGCCAGATCAACCTGGGGTAGGGGATTGCCAATCGCGCAATCAGAGGCAAGCTGCTTGTCCGGAAACCTCAAAGGCGGGGCGTTCGCGCGAGATTGCGCGGCCGCCCCGCCTTTTGCTGCCTGGGCGCTTTGTATCCTGCCGACGTCCGCTTGGCTGGTCGCATCCGCTTAGCGAGTCGCACCCGCCTAGCGAGCCGCATCCGTTTAGCGAGCTGCACCCCTTGGCGAGCCTCACCCGCTCGGCCGCATCCGCCTAGCGAGCCTCACCTCCTTGGCGAGCCTCACCCGCTCGGCTGGCCGCATCCGTTTGGCGAGCTGCGCCCGAAGCTCTGGAGGGGCCGCGTGCAATTTTGGTCTTCTCTTTATGGCAAGTTTTCCGAGGGTTTCGACGTTACAAGGCGATGGCAGATCAAGCTATCCTAGTAAACTGTCGATAAACGATAGCATTAGGCTCTTCCCGGAGCGAGCTTCGGTTTTTCAAGGGAATACGGCCAGCTATAAGGTCGAAATCCTCAAAAAACTTGCCATTTTTCGGGCTGCAGCAAGTATCGATGAGCAGGTATGGCAGCGTGGGCTAATGCGCTGGTGACTATCTCGGGCGGTAGGCGGCGATGCCTTCCGATGGGCCTCTTCGGAAGCTGGTCGGCTGGATTGACGCCGGCGTCTCCCGTTGCGCTGGTGCCGGCGGTGATGGTCGGCGGCGACCCTTCCCGACTGCGTTGGTGTTGGCTGGCGGTGCCCCGTTGGGCTGCCTGGCGGCGCTGTTCCGGAAGCTGGGTCGCCGGCATTCTGTAGAGAGCTGCGTTATTTTGAGGGCACGTTTTAGGCAAGTTTTTCGGGGGTTTCGACATTGCGAACCCATAGAGTAGGCGCAAGAAGGGCGAAACACCAGGATTTGCCTTTGGAAAAGAGTTTCTGAAGCCTGCTTTGCCACGAACGTGTCGCAAACTTTGGAAAACTTGCCAGAAAGCAAGGCGCTTGAATGCAAGGAGCGCCGATCAGCTGAGGTGCTTGGATGATCGGCGCTCCGGTGGCTGAGCCGTCTGAACGGTCGCGAGGCTTTGCGCTTGACAGGGGTGGAAGTGCGGCGCTATTCCGTGTACAGCGAGAAGTCGTCCTTGCCAACGCCGCATACGGGGCAAACCCAGTCTTCGGGGATGTCCTCGAAGGCAGTTCCCGCAGTGATGCCGCCGTCGGGATCGCCCACAGCTGGGTCGTAGATGTAGCCGCATATGTCGCAGATGTACTTGTCCATGAGTTCCTCTATTCTCGCACTGGCCGCACGATGCGTCTTGGCGGCCCGACGAACAATGCGCGACTATGATGCCACGGATCGGGACGGCGCACCCTCGCCCAGCGCAACTCGAAACTGATTCGTGAAGAATGCTTCGAATGCGCCGGCCGCCTGATCTTAAGCGGGCTGCGGGCTTGCCATGGGTGCACGAAGTGGAGACGGCGAGAGCATCGAGGCGGCAAGCAGAGGCGTCGTGAGCTACTGCATCACCTCGTGCAGGGCCGCTTCCAGGGCCGCGAGGTCGTCGGGGGTGGTGGACCAGCTGGTGACGAGGCGGATGACGGTGCGGCCGTCCCCGAGCTTTTCCCACGTGCTGAAGCGGATGCGCTCGGCCAGCGCCTCGACCTGGGCATTTTCCAGAACCACGAACTGTTGATTGGTGGGGCTTTCGCGGAAGAAGGTGCACCCGGCCTCGCGCAGGATGCGGCGCAGCTCGTCGGCGGCCGCAGCGGCCGTACGTCCCACTTCGCCATAGAGGTCGTCGGTGAACAGCGTGTCGAACTGCACGCCGAGCAGACGCCCCTTGGCCAGCAGGGCGCCGTGCTGCTTGGCGTGGGTGAGGAAGTGCCGGGGCATGCCGCCGCGCGGGAACACGACCGCCTCGCCGCAGAGCGCTCCGCATTTGGTGCCGCCGATGTAGAAGGCGTCGGCGAGGCGCGCGATGTCGGCCAGGGTGACATCGGTGTCGGGAGCGGCCAAGCCATAGGCGAGGCGTGCGCCGTCCAGGTACAGAGGAATCTGGTAGCGGCGACAGAGTGCCGAGAGCTCCTCCAATTCGGCCAGGGAGTACAGCGTGCCCAGCTCGGAGGGATGCGCGATGAACACCATGCCCGGGAACACCATGTGAGTGTAGCTGGCATCGGCGTAGAAGGCCTCCAGGTAAGCTTTCACGTCGGCGGCGCGCAGCTTGCCGTCGCATTCGGGCACGGTGAGCACCTTGTGGCCCGTGGCTTCAATGGCGCCTGCTTCATGAACGGCGATGTGCCCCGTATCGGCAGCAATCACGCCCTCGTGCCCGGCCAGCAGCGCCGAAATGACCACGGTGTTGGTCTGGGTGCCTCCCGTGAGGAAGAACACGTCGGCGGTCTCATCATCGCAGGCCGCACGAATATGGGCCACCGCGCTTTCGCAGAAGCGATCGCCGCCATAGCCCGGCGTCGGCTCCAGGTTCGTCGCCGCCAGTGCCTCCAGAATGCGCGGATGGGCGCCGGTGGAATAGTCGTTCTCGAACGAGATCATGAGTCCTCCTCAGGGCTTCCCGGAGATGTGTGCCGTGCTATTATTCCACAACGTCGAAGATGGTGTCGAAAGGCGGTAAGCGAGATGGCGATCGACAAGGTGAAGGCATGCTTTGCGGAATTCGGGCGCGAGGGGGACGTTATGGAATTCCCCACATCCAGCGCAACCGTGGAGCTGGCGGCTCAGGCCGTGGGCTGCGAACCAGCGCGTATTGCCAAGACGCTGTCCTTCGCCGTGGGCGACCGGGTGGCGCTCGTGGTGTGCGCGGGCGATGCTCGCATTGCGAATCCGAAGTTCAAGGCCCAGTTCGGATGCAAGCCCCGTATGCTTCCCGCCGAAGAGGCTGAGGAACGCATCGGTCACGCGGTGGGTGGCGTGTGCCCCTTCGCGGTGAATGAGGGGTGCGACGTGTACCTAGACGAATCGCTGCGCCGCTTTGACGTGGTGTACCCGGCCTGCGGCAGCTCCAACAGCGCCATCGCCCTCACCCTCGACGAGCTGGCTGCGTACACCCCTGGCAGCATTTGGGTCGACGTCTGCAAGCTGCCGGAGTAGGGTCAGGCGGATACGCCTACAATGGCCGCGCAGGTTAGCCAAGCCTTTTCCGCAATGTGAGCGGCGGCGATTCGAGCGGTTTCGCCGATGGGCTTGGCTTGATGCGTCGCTTGCGGAACGAGCTAGAATTCAGTTACCGTCCGAGTCTTCTTGATCAGAGCATTTCATGCGCTACGCCCGTGTGAGTTGGTCGTCTAGGTCGACCAACTCCTGGCGGGAGTGAATGTCGAGTTTCTTGTAGATGCTTTTGGCGTGGCCGCGAGTGGTGTTTTCCGAGATGAACAGCTTGCCGGCGATGGCCGATACGGTGTGGCCCTTCATGAGCAGCTCGGCCACCTCGATCTCGCGCGGGGAGAGGCCGCGCTCTTCAAGGTAGCTGTGGATGCGGCGCTGTTGCTCGGAGGGGCCGTCGCTGGGCGCCGGGCCGGCTTCTGCGTTGGCGGCAGCATCCAAAGAGCGTGGCTCGCTTTCAGTGCGGGCTGTGCCGTTTTCGGTCGAGGAGGCGTCGCGTCGGCCATCGCGTCGGCCCCGTCGCAAAGAAGCGCCGCGGTTCAGCAGTTCCGCGTCGGTCATGGAGGCCAGCGCCTGGCCCTTTCCGCGCGTGACCAGAATGAGCGCGACCGACAGCAGCACCACGCAAAGCAGGATGACGTTCGTCCAATGGGCGAGGTCGTCGGAAAGCGCCGGCCCCAGAAGTTCGGCCAGCCCGCTGCCAACGGCCATGGAAAGCAGGACGGGCCCGATGCACAGGGCGTACAGCGGCGAGGAGGGCAGCCCGTTTCGAATGGTGTACACGGCGCAGGTGATGATGAGCAGCAGGTTCACCACTTCGAAGCCGAACATGAGAAACGCCACGAGCAGCGTCGTGTACTGCTGCCCGAATAGCGACGGCAGCAGGAACACGACGGTGAGCGCGGGGAAGAGCACCTGGCAGATATGCAGGATGTCGAAGCCCTTCGAGAGAAACAGCTCGAGGGCCACCACCAAAAGGGCCGCCGCCGCGAAACCGACAAGCACCGCGGCGCCGCCGGAGCTTTGGGCCGGCTCGATGCCAGCGATGAGCTTCCACGAAAACCCGAGGATACTGACGCAGAGCACGGGCCGCCATAGCTCGCCCACGGCGCGTCTTAGGGCGGGGCGCGTGAGGGGCGCCGTGACGTCGGCCTCAATCTCGGCGAGGCTCTTCTGAAGGCAAAGAAGCGCCAGAAACGGCAGCACGCAGACGGCGGTCAGAGCCACAGCGATTGAGGGTAGAAGGCAAATGAGCAAATAGAGGCCCACCGACATGGCCGCCGAAAGGGGAATGCAGATGAGGGCGCGCTGCTGGCCTTCTGTTACGTAGAACATCTCCCAAAGCAGGAAGAACAAGGCGCAGGAGCCGCCCATGAGAATGCCTGCTGCGGCTGCGATCACGCCGTCGCCTTGGCCGAAATGAAACGCGAGAAAGTAGAGAAGCGCGGCTCCGCTGAGCATGAAGCTCGCCGCCGAGGCCGTCCAATGGGGAAGCTCGCAACGGCGGAAGGCGCACAGGGCGCCCAGGGCTCCTACGGCCAGGGGCATGAGCGTCTGTTCGGTGAGAATGCAGATCTGCCAATAATCGGCGACGGCGCCTGCGCCCTGGAACCCTGCGAGCACGATAAAGGTGACGGTCCAGAAAAAGCCGAAGCCGAGGTGGTGTATTCGCAGACCTTCCAAAAGCCTTTTGGCGCGTTGCATGTGGCATCCTTCCTCCCTGGTGCATTTTAGCAGCCGCAGCCGGTGGCCGGAGGCGGCGCACCCAACAAGTTTGCGATGATACTTGGCTATGACCTGGGATTTTTCAAAAACAACCCAAAATATGTCCCCCTCAAAAGCGTGATGCCGCGCCACGTTTCGGGTTCCCGCTGCTGCGAATTTACCCAATTTGGTGGCTTACGCGAAAGGGCGGAAGAGGGCATAGTGCTTCTCGCGTTCCGCCAATGAGAGGGCCGGGGCGTCGGTTCCGGCTTCGTGTGGACAGCTTGGGTGAAGGGCCCAGGTAGCTGCCGCGGAAGGTTCGGAACCGTTCAGTCACCGAGACTATGGAGGGAAAACATGACTGGAATTTCTCGTCGCAACTTGCTCAAGGGCGCTGCTTTCAGTGCCGCCGGTGTGGCCGCACTCGGCCTGGCCGGATGCGCGCCGCAGACCGAGGCCACCAAGGCTGAGGCCGGCCTGGCCGAGACGGGTGAGACTGCCAAGCACACCTGGGAAGTGAAGCCCGAGCCCATCGCGGCCGACCAGATCTCCCAGACCGTCGACACCGAGGTGCTCGTCATCGGCGGCGGCTACTCCGGCAGCTGCTGCGCGCTGTCCGCGGCCCAGAACGGCGCCAAGACCATCCTCGTGGAGAAGGACGCCGTGCTCAATGGCCATGGCGTGGGCGGCACCGGCGCTATCGCCTCGCGCGCCCTGGACGACCTGGGCCTGAAGTTCGACAAATCCCTGGAGATGGAGCGCTGGGTCTCCACCTGCGGCAACCGCTGCCGCGAGTCGCTCGTGGGCAAGTGGTTCCGCGAGTCCGAGCGCTGCATGAACTGGTTCCTCGACATGGCCGAGGCCAATGGCGCCAACTGCATGGTCACCGTGGGCTCCAACTCCACGGTGCACCCGGAGATCGCCTGCTACCACTTCATGTCCGGCGGCCCCATCTTCGAAGAGCACACCATGGCCGATTTCGTCGAGTACATGTTCGAGGCCGAGGCCCTGAAGGCCGGCGCCGAGTTCGTCTACGAGATGCCCGCTGTGCAGCTGGTGCAGGACGAGCCTGGGAAGGTGACCGGCGCTATCTGCCAGAACAAGTCCGGCGAGTACGTGCAGTACAACGCTTCCAAGGGCGTCGTTTTGGCCACGGGCGACATCAGCTACAACGACGAGTACATCGATGCGTTCGCGCCGGTGGCCAACCGTGTGTTCACCCGCCTGTGCTCCGACCAGGGCAACGTGGGCGATGGCCACAACATGGCGGCGTGGGCCGGGGGCGCCTTCCAGGAAGGCCCCTGGCCGACCATGATGCATCCCCAGGCTGCGGCCGTGTTCCACGGGCCCTTCCTGTTCGTGAACCCCGACGGCAAGCGCTTCATGAACGAGGCCACCTGGGTACAGGGCAAGTGCCTCGGCGTGATGTACAACGGCGGTTCCGATCACGCCTGGTCCATCTTCGACGCCAACTGGCAGAACGATCTGAAGAGCTCGCTGGAGCACGGCGGCGGCATGTTCTGGGACACCTTCCGCCCCTACGGCTCCGACTACCAGGTGGCCGTGGACGGTCACACCAAGACCGTTGAGAACGGCATCGCCGAGACCCCGGACTACTACAAGCGCGCCGACACCCTGGAGGAGCTGGCCGAGATGATCGAGGTGGATCCGGCCGAGCTGAAGGCGACCGTGGAGCGCTACAACAAGCTGTGCAAGGAAGGCGAGGACAAGGACTTCTACAAGGAGAACCACTTCCTGTTCCCCGTGGAGGAAGGCCCCTTCACCGCGTGCATGGTGGCGCCGGGTCTGCTCGCCGTCGTGGGCGGCATCCACATCTCCGATAACTTCGAGGTGCTGAACGAGAACGACGAGCCCATCCCCGGTTTGTACGCCATCGGCAACTGCGCCGGCGACATCTACGCGGTGGACTACCCGATCAACATCCAGGGCAACAGCCACGGGCGCTGCCTCGTGCAGGGCAAGTGCCTCGGCGAGCAGCTGGCCGGCGTGTACCAGGAGATCTAGTGTCTGCGAAGACGCTAAAGTCCGAGGTGGCCGCTGCTGCGGTGGCCACCTCCGGCTGTGGGCCGGAAGGCGTGGAGGTCGTGGAAGGCGCAGAGGTTGAGCAGGCGTTCGGGCGCTTGGAGCATCTGTACGCCCAGCTGCCGGCGATGGAAGAGAAAGGCGCGGCCTTGGCGCGCGCCCGCTCTGCCGCCACGGTGGACGGCCTGGCGAAGGCGGCGGCCTATCGGGCGGCCGAGCTTGTCCGGGCCGACGCGTTGGTGACCGAGGCGGAGGCCCGCGTGAGCGCGGCCGAAGCCGAGGGAGAGCAGGCAGCAGGGGAGGCGCGTCTGGCGCTCATGGCCGCAGGCACCCAGCGAGGTCTGCGCGTGGGGCCGGCCCAGAACGCCGAGCAGGCCCTGGCCCGAGCGTTGGAGGCGAGTCCCTTCGACACGGTTGAGGAAGCCCGCGCGGCTATGCTACCAGCGGAATCGCTCGCCGCTCTGGCCGCTGAAGTGGAGGCCTACCAGGCCGCCTACGCCGCAGCGTTGGCCGTATGTCAGCAGCTGGAAGACTGCGAAGAACCGGAAGGTCTCGAGCAGTCGACCGCTTCCTAGCCGTTAGAAGGCCGCGAGGTTCCAAAGACTCCTCGATCTACGAGGGCCTGCGGAGCCTTAGTTCGCCGACCTCCGACCAATTCCGCGCGGGCGCTTCCCTCCCTGCGCCCGCTCCCTTTACGAGCCGCCCGCCTCCCCGGGCGGCTTTTTTGGTCGGCATGACCTCCTCGCCCGCTTCGACATCACCGGCTTCAGCGGCGCCGATGCAGCCGCCTTCTCCGAAGCCCCGAGCCCCCAGCGTCACCCAGCCCGCCCACGCTTTCATGAGGTTAAGGGTTGCGCGAGAATCCTGGCCAAAAAAGGGTCATCAACTGGCATTGCGGGCTCCTTTTTTGGCCACCGCATTGCCTTTCGCGAAAGTTGGTTGCGCCTGTTCTGTATTTCCCCTGATCAGAGGATTGCGATTGGTTGCTCGTCGCGGAGATGCTAGGCGCTGACGCAGCTTGCAGGCGATTTTTGGCCAGAATGTCGTTCCGAGGCTCTGGCAAGAGCAGTTGGTGGCTCTTATTTGCCCATCGGCGTCGACGACTTCTGATGCTTCGGGCGCGACCTGGATCCGACGTTCCCCTGCGCCGAGGCGTGGGACTGCATTTGTTTTTTACCCGAGTCGTCGGGGGCTTTCCTCTTGCGGAGGGATGAGGCCCTTGGAGCGGAACAGCTCGGCGGCGGCCATGTCGCGGTTGCGGTAGGGGAAGGGGCGACCCGCGATGAGGCAGCCTATGAACTCGTTTAAGAACGTCGGATCGGGTTCGACGCCGAGCGGGATGTTGCGGTAGTTGGCCCGCACGAGCGCGTTGCGGAACTGCAGCGACGATCGGTCGAAGGCCTCGCTGCAGTCTTGGGGAAACCCATGGAAGTGCAGCAGCTGCTGGAGGAACACGGCGACGGTGCGCGTGTTCCCTTCGGCGAAGGGGTGAATCTGCCAGACGCGCGCGATGAAGTCGGCCACCGAGGCGATGTAGGCGGTGTAGTCGCCGTCCTGCGCGGGCGCGGGGCTGAACTCCGAGAAGGCGGTTTCCAAATCGTCCTCGAGGGAGGCGTAGTCCCCGTAGGCCACCGACTCCCGTGCGAGGACGAACTCGCGCTTCGAGATGTTGTAGTCGCGGTAGTGCTGCTCGTAGAAGGGCTCTTCCATAAGGCCGCGGAAGAGGCGACCGTGGATGGCGCGCAGGGTGGCGGGGGAGAAGGTGAACCCGTTGGAGTCCAGAGCGTCGCAGATGCGGGCGCTCACGAGGTCGGCCTCCTGGGAGTAGCGGTTGACGCCGCGCTCGACCTTCTGGTCGTAGTAGTCGTCTACGATGTCGCTCAGCTCGCGGGCGCTGATGTCGCCGGCCACGTAGCGCTCGGCCGCCTCGTCGAAGGCGGCGCTGGTGGTGAGCCCGTCGACGGCCTGCAGGCCCCGGGCTCCGCGCACGCGTCGGTCGCGCACCTCGTGGGAGTAGGGCTCTTCGTAGCGCTCGTATTCCGATCCCGTGCCCACGGGCCTCCTTCCTGCTGATGGCTTCGGGCTATTGTAGCATGGGCCGCTGTTCTCTCTCCGCTACCGCACGTCGCCTTGCGTGGATCTCAGCAGATCGGATAGCTCGTTGCGCGAGTGGATATCGAGCTTTCTGTAGATATTGTTCATGTGCGTGTTTACGGTTCGGACGGAGATGATCAGATCGCCAGCGATATCGCTCACGGTACGGTTATGGGCAAGCATGACGATGATCTCGTGCTCGCGTGGGGTGAGTCCATAGGTTGCGGTAATGGCGTCGCAGCATTGGCAAATACGTTCGTCGTGAACAAGCTGTGCTGGTTTTTTGTCGAGGCCCCAAAGAGTATCGACTTTTCGGTCATCGATCATCCAGAAGGCGATCCAGATAATGGAAGTGACAACGATGAGGGCGATTATCGAGAACAAGAGCGGCGATGGGTTGGCCATCATGCAGATGGCTTTCCCTGCGAACGCTCCCAGTGCAAGACCAATGCAATTGCTGGCTATACCCTGGGCGAGAAGCGGGCGAGCAGGTATTTGGACTCGCCGAATGATCTGACAGAGAAGCGTGAAGAACGTCAAGACAAAGTAATCGATGCCAATCCACGTGATCGTGCATGAGATGGCGGGCACCTGGAAACCAATGACGGGGAGGGCGAGGAAGCCCATGGCAAGTGAGGGCGTCACGATGAATTTGAGTCCCCAGCTCAGACTGCCTCTTTTGTGCAGGATGTTTTCTATAGTGATAAAGAGTGCGGCCGAGGCTAGAGGTCCTAAGAGGCGCAGGGACTGAAGAGCAGACGCGCTTTCCGGGATCGACGAGATACACTCAAGGAGCAAGGCGAAATCAAACGCGAATAGAAGCGATCCTGCGAGCAAGATCCAAGGAGTTGCGCCGTGGGGGGCATGCTCTTTCGCAATGGTTTGGGCATAGGGTTTGTTGCCAGAGGAAATTGGCTTCGTTTTTGCAAAGACGACAGCTGAGACAAGGGGTAAGACAAGTTGAAGTACAGCGTATTTCGCAGAAGGTAGGGTGGCGCCGAGCAAGTATGCCAAGCCGTTGACCGCAACATCGACAACGAGGGCGAGAGGAACAATAAGTGATGGTTCGTCCGAGTTGCCGGCGATTTTCGACAGCCACTCGAGGAATAGCGGCGCGGATGCGAATCCGGCAACGAGTAGCAGAAGAACTCGCCATGATGATTCCTCTGTATAAAGGGGGATGACGCGCGCTATGAAAGGCAGCACGCTCATGCACAGCGCAGATGCCCAGACGATTCCCCTGGGCGCTCTCTCCTTTTGGCGTCTTTGTTTCAGCAGGAGGGCGATGAGAGCCAGGCCGCAGCCTAGAGAGATGAAGCATCTCTCGGAAGGAATCATGGAGGTGGCTGAAGGGCTTGCTCCCGGCGATGCCAAGTAAAACGAATCCGTCCAAGCCCACCAAAGGCCAAAGCCCATGGCGAGCAGCGCAGACGATGCGCTAATAGGCAGTGTTATTCTGGCTTCCTTGTCTTCCGGTTGTTCCGCCATGGCTCCCCCTCTGCTTCAGTTGAACGATTCCGAGTATACGGGTTGTTTTTTTCTTCGCCTACGTAATGGTTGCGTAGATGCGTGAAAAGACCCGTCTGTTTTGCTCAAGACGAATGCGTTAGCCGAGATTAGGGTTGATAGTGCAGCGAAATAGTAAGGAGGTGGTTCCGCAGGAGGCTGTGTCTATGAACAACTTCTATGAGAAGGAGGAGAACTAATGAAAAGAAAACGCATCGTCGGAATAATCGTTCTGATGCTGTCGTTGGCTGTCTTCTGCCTGGCAGCTTGCCAGCCGCAAACGCGCGAGGTGGAAGCTGTCGAGCCTGAGCCAACCACCTTGGCTCAATCGGGATCGACAGAGCGTGACCCGGGTTTTTTCCCCGAGGCCGACTATACGACAAACTTTATCAATGCTGGGAATCGCGGTTGCGGGTCTTGCCACGGCGACGATTTGTACTCGTTCGTTTCAGGGTATCGGCAGCATCTGCCCTACAAAGATCTGGCAACCTATGGGCAGGGGACGAAGGTCACCGACTGCATGACGTGCCATCGGCCGCAAGCTATCGGTGGCGGCCCCATGATTGGGGAAGCGATTCATCAGGCCCATTACAATAACCAGGCATTCACGGGCAACTGCTTCACGTGTCACGCGACCACCAATGATGGGGAGTTGGTTCTCTTCGACGAGTACATCTACACCGGTGAGCTGGGTGGTTTCCCTGAGAACGTCGGTAGTCCCGAATGGCAGGAATGGATTGCCCTGCGCGGAAATGTGTCGGGAGGAGACACCATCGCGGGCATCAACGTGGTCAATGATTGGCAGCTTGACAAAGTTGAGCTAGACCAGCGCACATCTTCTCTCGAGGACTTGTTTTGCAGCGTCAACGGGCAGGTCGAAAATATCGATGTTGCTTCCTACGAGTTGAAAGTAGGCGGTGGCGTGAACAGCCCTCGCACTTTCACGCTTGATGAATTGAAGGCGCTTGGAGAGGTGACCAAGGGAACTTGCGCCATCTGCGCCGGCAATGGATTCGATTGCACCCAGGTAGGTAATATCGAGTACACGGGTGTTCTGCTCGAAGATGTGATTGAGGCGTGCGGTGGCTTGAAGGACGGCATGGTCACGGTGCAGCGCTCGACGGCCGACGGCTTCATGAACGGGTTGTACAGCCAGATTGAAGAGGATCTTGCCGAGGGGGCCATGCTCGCCTGGGCCCAGAATGGAGAGCCTCTTTCCCCGGAAGAGGGCGCACCGTTGCGTTACGTGGTTCCCGGATGGCCCGCCTATTCATGGACGAAGTATCTCACGCAAATTGACTTCATTGGGGAGGAGCGTCCCGACAAGACGGGCTGGAACGATTGGTACACAGGTTTCCCGCCCGAGGGATCCGATATCTACAACCAGATTTGCGATCCGCTGGACAGTGCCTTCTGGACTCCGAGCAAGGACGGCCAGACCTACAAGTTAGGCGATACGGTAACGTTGGAAGGCTATGTGTGGGCGGCGCAGTGCGACGAGCACCACACCTCGGCAGTGCGCTTCAGCGCCGACTACGGCTACAGCTGGACTGATATCGAAGTTCCTGCCGATTTCGATGGAGACCAATGGGTGTATTTCACGGCAAAGTGGACGCCTACGGAGCCCGGCGTGTACATGTTGTCGGTGAAGCCTGGCGATGCGGGCGGCTTCGATACCCAGACTGCCGCGTCGGTGTATGTGGTTGTGGAAGAGTAGGAAGGGGAGATCATGAGCAAGACTGTGAAAAAGGCCACGGCAGTTGTTGGTTGCGCAATGCTTGCGAGTAGTGCCATAGTTGCGCCAGCCATGGCCATTGAGTCGAATGGGACTTGTGACGCGGTCGCGATCCAAGATGTCTCGCAGGAAGCTGTTGCGACGGAGAGCCATGATGCTGTTTCCAAAGTTGTCGGTACGTTCGTCTATACGCAGGATTCGCTAAGTTCGAACGAGTACATTAGCGGCATCTTCTCCAAGGCCGCTGCGACACTTTGTGCGTCTTTGCCCGACTACGCGGTTCGCAGCGTGGCAAGCGATCTGAGAGTGAGCGGCATCGACGGGCTTTCGTGGACGGTTCCCGAGCAGATGCTCGAGGAGGGGGACTCGGCCAAGATCATCGGGTGCTCCTGCGCTTCCAATGCTCCGGGTGGCGGGGCGGTAGCGCAAGCTGAAGTCTCGGGGGTGAGCCTTGAGGCTCTGGTAGCACTTGCCCAATCTCGGTAAATAGCAAGCCTCCCCTCTACTTGCTATTTCATGAATCGGCCCGGTCGGCCCGCGTTGGCGGGAAGGTCGGGCCGATTTAGCTGTCGGCTTTGCTTATCTGAGATGCCTGCGGTTTAGCCCGCAGTTTCGCCGCTGCACTAAGCCCCCAGCGCCTCTTCCCAAGCGGTTTCCTTGAAGCCGGGGATGACGGTGGCGGCGGTGATGAGCAAGGGGCGCTTTACGAGCATGCCGTTGGTGGCGAGCAGGGCGTATTGCTCGTCTTCGGGCATGTCGGGCAGCTTCTTCGACAGCTCCATCTCGCGGTAGAGCATGCCGCTCGTGTTGAAGAAGCGCTTGAGAGGAAGCCCGCTGCGCTCGTGCCACGTGCGCAGCTCATCGGCGGTGGGATTGTCTTCCACGATGTGCCGGTCGGCGTAGGTCACGCCGTGTGCGTCCAGCCACTTCTTAGCCTTCTGGCAGGTGGAGCACTTCGGGTATTCCAAGAACAGAACATCGGCGGCCATGACGCCCTCGCTTTCTCACGCGCAGCCCGATGGGTTGCGTTCGCTCTACTTCGCTTGAGAATTATATTTGCTATACTTCGTCCGAAAAATAGATTTGCTATATTTACTATACTTGGTATATTCCTACGACCTGTCTATATTCAATAGATTTCGCTACAGTGCGGGTTTTGCAGATCAAGCTCACGCATATTGCAAAACAGTATCTTCCGGATAGGTCTTATTCAGCTGCGAGTTTGGGGCGAGAAAGCGTGCGGGCGCGAATCCGAAGGGGGCCGTTGTGTGTCATCGGTTTGAGATGGTGAGCGGGGAAGAGACCGATGCGGTGCTCGATTGGCTGCGGGCCGTGCGGCGGCCGCTGGCGAGCGGCACGGGGGCGGCGATGGCGGTGCCCCCAGCGTTCGGGAAGCCGATGGACGTGCCCTTCGACGCGCTTGATTGCTATCCCGGCGCGGAAAGCTCGGTTATTGTGATGGATGGCGAGCGGATCGAAGGCGATTGGGTTTCCGACGGCGAGGGAGCCTCCTTCGTCGGTGATCGCGGTGGCGATCTGACGAGGGTCGACCTTTTGTGGGGCGTCGATGTTTCCTGGAAGCGCGGGCTCGTGTTCAACGCGCGCATCGAATCGGCGCTGTCGGGATCGGGCCTGTGGAGTGAGGCGGTCGAGAACGGCCGCTGCATTGTGCCCGTGCGCGCCTTTTACGAGACGCGGAATGTCGATGGCGGAACAGGCGGTCGCAAGCCCCAGTATCGGTTCGCGAGTGCGGGCGGTACGGCGCTTCTGCTGGCGGGACTGCGTTTGGGCGACCGCTTCGTGCTGGTCACCTGCGAGCCCGACGCCGTGGTGGGGCGCGTTCACAGCCGCATGCCCCTCTCGCTGACGGCGCCGGAAGCCTTGGCGTGGCTGGATCGTTCCACCACCGCCCGCGACCTGCTCGCTCGTCACGCGCCCGTGCCTCTGGAAGCCCAGGAAGAACCCGCTCCCACCCGTCGTCCCTCCGACTCCGACCAAATGTCGCTGTTCTAATCGCTCTCGGGCCGGGGGCTCATGAGGTGCTCGACGCTGTGCAACGTCATGGAGCCGAGAATCTGGGCCGCCTCTTCCATGGGAACGACCTTTCCCGCGCGCACCCATTGGCGGTAGCATTCCAGGGCCATGTTGCGAATAAGCGCGCATATCAGTTCTTCGCTCTCGGACGTGATCCCCTCGCGCCAGAACAGCTCGTCGGCAAAGGCCCGGTAACGGTTCATTTGGGTGGCATAGATGCGCTCTCCGAAATCGTAGAAGCTCGGCGAGCACACCAGCTGCTCAATCATGGGAGGCTGGGCGGCCAGATAGCGAAAGAAACGTCGGGCGTGACCGTCCATATCCCAAGGGTCGTCCGGCGTTTTCTCGTAGTACTCGAAGAACTCGTCCATGATGCCGTTCATAATTTCGTCGTAGAAGGCCTCGATGGTCTCGTAGTGCAAGTAGAAGGTTTTGCGGTTGATGCCGGCCCGGTCGGTGAGGGCTTTCACGGTGATCTTGTCGAGGGTCGTCTCGGCGATAAGCTCCTCGAAGGCCGCGCGCAGGGCATTGCGCGTGCGCACGACGCGCAGATCGCTCTTCTTGTCCGCCATCGTCCCTCCTCGTCGTTTCATTGGCTGGTTAGCATCTTAGCGGTTTTGCGCTTGCTCGGAGGCCTACGTTAATGCCCACTTTCCGGAAAGTGGGGCTTAAGCCACGGGGTCGGGGGAGTGGGCAGTGCTTTTCCTGTTGACGCTTCGTAGACTGCACCCAGAAACCGATTCCGACGAGGGGTCGGAACGGAATCGAGGGCATCGGCTGCAGGCAGGCGACTATGCGGCGCCGGCCGAGGACGCCGATTGCGCACGAGAGAGCAGGAGGATAGTATGGAGCAGAAACCGAGGGGCGCCATGCTCAGCCGTCGCGGCTTTCTGAAGGCCGCTGCGGCCACGGGAGCGGCTGGCTTTGCGGGGGCGAGCCTGACGGGCATCGCTGCCAGCGCGGCTCAGGCCGAGCCCGCGGCCAGTGAAACGCTGGGCTTTACGTACCACAACGAGCACTGCCTGTGCAACTGCATGCTGCAGTGCACGGTGCGCGACGGACGTTTGGCAATGATCCAGCCGCGCGAGAACGAGGACAAGCGCTTCCAGAACGTGTGCCTGAAGGGCATCTCCGAAGTGCAGAACATTTACGGCGACGCCCGCATCCAGCGTCCCATGAAGCGTGTGGGCGAGCGCGGGAGCGGCGAGTTCGAGGCCATCAGCTGGGACGAGGCCTTCCAAATGATTGCCGAGAACTTCAAGGCCATTCAGGACAAGTATGGCAAGGAGGCGCTGTGGATCCAGTTCTCCACGGAGGCCTCCCAGCGCTTCCCACCACTTTTGGCCAGCGTGCTCGGCGCTCAGGCCGGTGGCTTGAACGGTTACGACATGGGTCAGGGCAATGGCCAGATTATGGCGTTCTCGCCCTGGATCGGCATGTTCGCGCAGAATACTATGTGGGAGTGGCCCGAGGCCAACGTGGTCATTTTAGCCAACACCAATCTGGTGGAAACGAGTCTCACCTGGTCGCGCGGCATGCTTGACGCCCAGGAAGCGGGCACGAAGTTCATCTGCCTCGACCCGCGCTTCAGCCCCACGGCGGGCAAGGCCGATCAGTGGGTGAACCTGCGTGCCGGCACCGACCCGGCGTTCTTCCTTGGCATGACGAAGTACATCCTGGACGAGGAGTTGTTCGATCGCGAGCATGTGCTGGCCCACACCGCGCTGCCGTTTTTGATCGACGCCGAAACAGGCGCCTGTTTGGCCGACGTGGTGACGGGCACCGATCCGGAAACCGGCGAGCCGGTGGAGCTGAAGACCTTTTATATGTGGGACGAAGCGACGAACGCGGCAGTGCCCCATACCGCCGAGGGCGCGGTCCCGGCGCTGGAAGGCGAGTTCACCGTAAACGGCAAGCGCTACGTGACCCAGTTCACGCGCCTTCGCAAGGACATGGAGCCCTATACCCTGGAATGGACCGCTGAGACCTGCGATATCCCCGCCGAGATGGTGGCCGATGTGGCCGAGCAGTATGCGGCCGGCCCCTCCATCATAGACAACGGCGTGGGCGGCATCGACAAGTTCGGCAACAACGACGTGGCCGGTCACTGCTACGCGCTCATCGCTTCGCTGACGGGCAACTACGGCAAGCGCGGCACTGGTTGCGGCATCTACGGCTACCACGTGACTCCCTACGAGGCGGCGCTTGGCGCATGGCCGCTGCCCGAGGGCATGGCGCCGGCGCCGAGCCCCCAGGGCTTCTACGACGTGGTGAAGGGCGACGCTATCCACGGCGCGATGTTCTTCGGCGATATCCCCACCCAGAAGGCCGCGAACTGGAACAAGACGCTGGAGTGGCTCGACTCGCTGGATTTTGTGTGCCTGGCCGACATCTACCACAGCTCGGTGACCGACTTCGTCGATTTGGTGCTGCCCGTGTGCAGCAAGTTCGAATGCGCCGATTCCGTGGGCGGCATCAAGTGTGCCAATGCCCACATCTTGGCCAATTTGAAGGTGCTCGATCCGCTGTTCGAAAGCAAGTCGGACTTCTACATCGAGAAGGGCATCGCCGAGGCCATGGGGCTGGGCGACCTGTTCCCGGCCGATGGCGAGGAGTACGCCCGGGCGCTTCTGACCACCGATGATCCGCAGATGGCTGGCTTCACCTTGGAGAAACTGCAGGAAGCCGGCGGCGCGCTGCGCCTCATCGGCTCGGAGGATCTCATCGCCCCGGAGGTGGGCTTCACCTACGGCACGGCTTCGGGTCGCCAGGAGCCCTATTACGAGGCGCTGCTGGAGTTCGGCCAGGCCTTCCCCGCTTGGGAGGCGCCTTGCGAGGCCTATCCGGAGAACCCGCTGCGCGAGAAGTACCCGCTGCAGTTCAACCAGGCGCGCTCTCGCTTCCGCGTGCACTCGGCCTACTCTGGTGCGAAGTGGATTCAGGAAGTGGCCGAGCCCTGCATCGAGCTGAATCCCGCGGATGCTGCCGCCCGCGGCTTGGAAGACGGCGATGCGGTAGAGGTCTTCAACGACCGCGGCTCTTTCCGCACGGTGTTGCGCGTGAACGAGGCCGTGCGGCCGGAGAGTGCCTTTATGGTGGAGAGCACCTACCGCCAGTACCTGGACGGCACCATCATGCAGAGCGTTTCCAACGACACGTTGAATCCGCGCGGCTATGCCCTGCCGTTCGGTCCCATGATCCCCTACAACGACACGCTCATCGAGATCAAGAAGGTTGGTGAATAGCCATGACGAAGCTCGCTATTGGCATTGATTTGCATCGCTGCATCGGCTGCAACACCTGCGCGCTGGCCTGCAAGATGCAGAACAACGTGCCCGATGGCATGCTGTGGAACCGCGTGCTCACCGAGGGGTGCGAGCGCTTCGATAGCGCCGAGGGCACGTATCCGAACCTTTCGCGCACCTATCTGCCGCTGGCGTGCCAGCATTGCGAGAACCCGGCGTGCGAGCGTGTGTGCCCCACGGGCGCCACTTATAAAGACGACAAGGGCCGCGTGGAAATCGACTACGACAAGTGCATCGGCTGCCGTATGTGCATGGCCGCCTGCCCCTATAACGCCCGCACGTTCAACTGGAACGATCCGGTGCGCGCCACCGGTGCCTCCTACGGAGATGCCCGCGTGCCCGAGCGCGCCCGCGGCGTGATGGAGAAGTGTACCTTGTGCAAGGAGCGTACCGACGAGGGCGACGAGCCTATGTGCGTGCGCTGCTGCCCGGCCGATGCCCGCATCTTCGGCGACCTGGACGACCCGGATTCCGCCGTGTCGCGCTTGCGCCGTGATCAGGGCGCTGAGGTGTTGTTGGAAGATAAGGGCACGCGCCCGCAGGTCTTTTACGTTCGCTAGGAGGGTGCTATGACTTCTGTGATGAAAAACCCGCTCGTGGTGGGTTCGGGCGCCATCGCCCTTGTGGGTATCGGCGTGTACGTGTACCAGCTTCTGTTCGGCCTCGGCATCACGGGCATGAACAACTCCACCAGCTGGGGGCTGTACCTTACCTGCTTCATGTTCTTCGTGGGCCTGTCGGCCGGCGGCCTCATCGTGGCCTCGTCGGCCTCTATCTTCGGCATTAAGAAGTACAAGGCCGTGGCGCTGCCCGCTGTCATCCTGTCGCTCGTGTGCATCTGCTGCGCCGGCATCTGCGTGCTGGTGGACCTCGGCGGCATCCAGCGCATCTGGCGCATGTTCACGGGGCTGAACTTCCTGTCGCCTCTGGCCTGGGACATGATCGTCATCACCTGCTACCTGGTCATCAATCTGGTGTACCTGTATTTCATGTGCTCGCGCAAGGCCGATCCGGCGAAGGTGGCCGTGGTGTCGCGCTTCGCTCTGCCGGTGGCCATCCTCGTGCACTCCGTGACGGCGTGGATCTTCGGCTTGGAAGTGGCCCGCGAGGCGTGGCACACCGCCATCTTGGCGCCGATCTTCGTGGCCTCCGCACTCGATTCCGGCCTGGCGCTTCTGGTGCTGGCCCTGCTCGGCCTGCGTGCTCGTGGCGTGTTCGAGACGACCGACGAGCTCCTCACGAGCTTGGCCGGGCTCTTGTGCACCTGCATCGCCGTGGATGCCTACTTCATCGGCTGCGAGATCCTGACGACGGCCTACAACGGCACCGAGGGCGGCATGGCCGTGATCAACACCCTGCTGTTCGGCGGCACGGCCCCGTTCTTCTGGTTCGAGGTGATCTGCGGCTTGATCATTCCCTTCTGCCTGCTGGTGTTCGCGAAGAACCGCCGCAACATGAAGGTGGTCGGTGTGGCTTCCGCGCTGGTGGTGGCCGGCGTGTTCTGCAAGCGCTGCTGGCTCATGTTCACCGGCTTCGCCGTGCCCAACATCGTGGGCGGCAACGGCATCACCTTGGGCACCACGGCCGCGCAAGCGGGCGGCGCTGCCGACATGTGGACGCTGATGGGCACCTACGCGCCGACGGTTCCCGAGATCGTGCTCACCGTGGGTATCTTCGCTTTGGGCATCTGCGCCTTCACCGTGCTCTGTCAGAAGCTGCTGAAGAAGTAGCGCTGCGCCGAAGTAGCGTTGAGCTGTGGCGCAAGAGGAGCGCTGGGAAATTTTAAGCCCCGAATCGACGGTTTTTACGGAAGAACCGTCGATTCGGGGCTATCTTTTTGCCCGTTTGCGAGAAGATGGGTCTTTTTTAGCCTCAAAATCACGGTTGTTCCGTAAAAACCGTTGATTTGCGGCTACAAAATCTTCTGAAAGCCCTTGACCCTTACGGAACGTGAGGGTTTATGCTGGTCTTGGCAAGGCGAGATGAGCGATCTCGCGAAGAAGCGGAAGCGAAGGCGCTGGGAGCAAAAACGCTGGGAGCGAAGGCGCCGAAAGCGAAGGCGCTGGAAACGGAAGCGCTGGAAGCGAAGGAAGACGAAAGGGAGGCGGAGGTGGGAGCGGCCAAAATGCCACGTGTGCAAAAGAAGCGAAGGACGCAAGCGGAAGGGACCTCGTATACCGTGGGTTCGCTGGCGAAGCTGGCCGGCGTGACCGTGCGGGCGCTGCACCATTACGAGGACGAGGGGCTGCTGCATCCCGAGCGCACGGCCAGCGGCTATCGCCGTTACGGTGCGGCGGATGTGGAGCGGCTGCAGCAGATTCTGCTGCTGCGGTCCTGTGGGCTCTCTCTCGGCGCCATTCGCGACGCCTTCGCTGATGACCGTTTCGACTTCCGTGCGGTGCTCACCGACCACCTTGCCACGTTGCGCGCACGGCAAAAAGAATTGGAAACTCTGATGGGAACGGTGGAGAAGACCATCGCGTCCCTGGAAGGAAGATGCACTATGACCGATAAGGAACGATTCGAAGGCATGAAGGCCCGGGCCATTGCCGAGAACGAAGAGCACTACGGCGCCGAGGTACGCCGACGTCACGGAGATGCGGCCATGGACGCGGCCAACGAGCGCATGGCCGGCATGACCGAGGCAGAGTGGAACGACGCCAAGGCCTTGGAGGCGGCCATCCTCGAGCAGCTGGTGCAGGCGAAGGCGACGGGCGACCCGACAGGCGAAGCGGCTCGGGAGTTGTGCGCCATGCACGCTCGCTGGCTGCAAATGCACTGGGGCGAGGGGACCTATTCTCCAGCGGCCCATGCCGCCCTGGCCGAGGGCTACGTGGCCGATCCGCGTTTCACGGCCTACTACGACGGCTCGGTAGGCGAAGGCGCGACGGCCTTCCTGCGCGACGCACTTGTGGCTTGGTGCGCCGAGCAATAACCCTTTGAGCGATGCGCGGTTTGCCTGGGGTTCCCTGGTGAGCTTGCCGCAAGGTACGATGGCGTCGGTCCCGGGTAGCCATGTGCGCCCGGGGCCTTTCAGCTAATTAGGGGTTGACGTCGGCATCTCTGCCGGCTCCCCCAGCTCCACTGTGTAGAGCGGCTTGTATTCGGCGCCGTCGCGGGAAAGCGTGCTCTTGAACAGTGTGACGGTGCGGGCGTGCGCCGGCAGCGGGAAGGCCAGTGGCGGTAGGGGCTTTTTCGGAATGCGCACCCGGCGCCCCAAGGTGATGTGAGGGCGGAAAGGCTTCGGGTCGAAGGGAACGTCGCGGGCGGTGAGTTCTTCGCGAACACGTTCGGCCAGGGCCTGAAGGGCCGGGTCGGGCGCCACGCCCAGCCAGAGCGTCGCGTCGGCGGGGCGGCCGAACTTTCCCAGGCCGTCGGGCGCAAGCGAAACAGGAGCCGAGCCAGCGCAAGCCACATCGAGGGCGTCCATGGCCCGACTTGCTTCGGCATCATCGATGTCGCCGAGGAAGGCCAGCGTCAGATGGTAGGTGCTGCGGTCGAGAAAACGTCCCTCCAAAGATGCGCTTAGTCGGCGCGCTGCAGCCGCCGTGTCATCCGCGAAGTCGGCGGGTAGTTCCAGGGCGATGAATGCGCGCATGGCGATCCTCCGTTTCTCGATGCTGGTACGCTGGTGTGGCGGTGTGGCAGGATGATGGGCGAGCTGCTCCGCTTCGCTCCCCCTCTCGTCCCGTACTTTCTAAGCGCTCGGCGTTTCGGTCATGAACAGGATGCCGAGGGTGCCCGGTCCGCAGTGACTCGAAATGGTGCAGCTGGCCGTGGTGGTGTAGATGGTACGGAACCCGCGCTCTTCCAGCAGCTTCCGCACGGCGGCGGCAACCTCGTCGCTCACGCCGGAATGAGTGATGAAGATCTCGTCCTTCACGATGTCGGTGTAGCGCGCCAGCGTGTCGCTTACGTAGCGCTCAAGCACCTTTTCCTGCTTGCCGCGGTAGAGCTTGCCCACCTTCATGGCGCCGCTCTGGTTGTCCACCAGGATGCCCGGCCGACAGCTGAGTTTGCCGCCCAGGTAGGCCACCAGCGTGGGGCAACGGCCGCCGGCGGCAAGGAACTCCATGGTGTCCAGTACAAACGACGCATGGGATCGGTTGTGCAGCTCGGAGGCCTCGCGGGCGATGTCGGCGGCGCTCATGCCCGCATCGCGCATGCGGCACGCCGCGAGCACCTGTAGGCCGATGCCGGTCGAGAGACTCTTGCCGTCGATGACGTAGACGCCCTCCATGTCGGCCGCCGCTGCGCTTGCGTTTTCGTAGGCGGAGGAAAGAGCGCTGCCCAGGTTGAAGTGGACGACCTTCGAGCCGTCGGCTGTCAGCTCGGCGAAGTGCTGCCGATAGGCCTCCGGCGAGCAGGCGCCCGTTTGGGGCAGCGACTTGTCCTCGTAGAAGCCGTCGAAGAGCACCTGGGGCGTGATGTCGATGTTGTCCAAGTGGTCGCGCCCGCGGAATTCGATGTGAAACGGAAAGCTGCGAACCTGGTAGTGCTCCCGCTGTTCCGGCGAGAGGTCGCACGTGCTGTCCGCGCTGATGATGACGTTAGGCATGGTCACTTCCTTCAAAGGAGGTTGAAAAGTTGAAATGCATTGTATCGCTATTGTGGACAGTGGATGTCCTAAACGCGTCTCTGGCTTTTCTTGTAAGCGAGGCGAGCCTATGCAGGCGTTATTGCGCTCGTGCTACAATGGCTGAACTGTTTTGCGCGAATTGAAGGAGGTCGTTTCATGGTGGAGATCGCTGATCTGCGCGATTGCGCTCCGAGCGGCCTTTTCTATGGAGGGCGCGCGGGACAGAAAGAGGGCATTCTCATCGAAGGGGAGCCCTGGATTGCCAAGTATCCGCGCACGACGCGGGATTTGATGGGCAAGCATCTACCCTCGTACACCTCAAGTCCTGTTTCCGAATATCTGGGATCGCACATCTACGAGCTTTTGGGCATTCCCGTGCACGAGACAATGCTGGGATACCGTGCCGGGAAGATCGTCTGTGCCTGCCGCGACTTCACGTTCCCGAACGCGCGGCTCTTCGAGTTCAAGGAGATCAAGAACGCCCTTTCCGATGACGATGCCGGGTTCAGTTCCGCTCCGTCCGATGGCGAGGTCATCCTGCTCGGCGACGTGCTGGCCGCTATCGAAACGTCCGATTTACTGCGCAGGGTGCCGGGCGTACGTGAGCGGTTTTGGGACATGTTCGTGGCGGACGCCTTCATCAAGAACCCCGATCGCAACAACGGGAATTGGGGCGTTCTCATGACGGCGCCGATGACCTACGAGCTGGCGCCGGTCTACGACATGGGCAGTTCTCTCTTCAGCAAGCGCAGTCCGAGTGTGGCGGCGCGTCGCCTGGGCGACGAAGAGGCCGAGCGCGAGGACGCCTTCGGAACGAACGTCTCGTGCTATCGGCTGCCGGATGGCGAAGGCGGCAGCGTCGCGATCCACCCCTTCGAGTACATGGCGAAGACGTCGAACCCCGATCTGACCGCCGCCATCAAGCGCTTTGCGGCAGCCGTGGACATGGAGGCCATCGACGGACTCATCGACAGCGTGCCCGAGGAGGCCTACGGCGTCGTGCTTCTATCGGAATCGATGCGCGAGGAGCACAAGCGGCTTCTGAGAAAGCGTCTCGAAGAGGGTATTCTTCCGCTTTCGTAGATTGAGGGGGGCCGATGCTGTTTCCGGGATGGTTCCGAGCTTCGGCGGTTTCTTCGTTCTGTATTAGCTAGAACATCTTTAGCGATGATCAATTATACCTATTTGAGCGATAACCGGATGCGCAGAAGGAGTTATCTTGGCTATGGACGAGCTTGAATCCGAAGGGCGGTTGTACCGCAAGACAAAGTGCGGATGGGTTGATAGCGGTTCCTGCAGGGTTAATGATGCGATAGCGCGCAGATTAGACAAAGTCTTTTACGGGAAAGAATCGTCTTCTGCGAGTATCAAGGAGCTTTTTACCCGGGCAAAACAGGCAAATCAAATGCAGGATTACCCGAATGCTGAAAGGATTTGCCTGGAAATACTCAAGCAAAAAGGCTTGCCCCAGGAAGAAGCGCAGGGGGCGATCGCGATGCTGTTCTCTGCATTACGAGCGCAGTCGTCTTCTGCCGGCACATCTCTTCAAATAATTAAGTTAGCGGAGGGCTTTGCCTTGCAATTTGGAAGTTGCGTATTGGTGGGGCCGGCGGGAATTTCCTTGGCGGCCGCATATTTGGATAGAGCTGACGCCCTAAAAAGCCAAGAAGCTTTTGAGGGGGCCAGAGAAAATGCGATTCTAGGTCGCGATTGTTTCTGGCGCGCAATGAGTGGTCGCTCCTTTAACCCCTATTCTTCCAACCTATTTCATAGGATGAAGGCTCTCTGCGATGAATTAGGCATAGAAATAAGCAAGAAGGCAGAGAATAGATGGAACGATCAGTCTTTTAGCGAATAAGGTAGAATAGTCAAAACCCCTTGTCAGCGTGAGGAGAACGCGGTGGGACAGTTTCGGTACGGAGTGGTTAAGATCAATGAAGGATTCTTCGAAGACGTCGTTGTTGAGCATTTGGTAGAGGAGCTCGGGTATGAGCATCTTTACGGCCCCGATGTTGAGCGCACCGATGACCGCTATAGAGACGTTTTTCTGCCAAGGGTTTTGCCCGATGCATTGCGGCGCATCAATCCGGCCCTTCCGAGAGTTGCCGTCGAGGAAGCCGTTAGGAAGCTGAACGACATCGATGCTGGTTCGCTTGAACAACGCAACGAAATCTTCAATGGCTATTTGCAAAATGGTGTGGAAGTGCATTTTTTCGACGGCAAGGAAGATCGCGACGACATAGTTTACCTGATCGACTACTCTAATCCCGACAACAACGACTTCCATGTTGTTAACCAATGGACTTTTGTGGAGCACTCCGAGAAGCGTCCCGATGTGATTGTTTTCGTGAACGGTATGCCGCTTGTACTGTTCGAGCTGAAGAGCCCTTCACGAGAGGAAACAGATGCGTCCGAGGCGTACCTTCAATTGCGAAATTACATGAAGCACGTCCCTTCGTTGTTTGTCCCCAATGTTTTCTGCGTCATGAGCGACATGAGCGAGACCCGGGTTGGAACGATTACCGCTGACGAGGACCGCTATGTGGCATGGAAGTCCGTGGATGGCGATTACTCCCAAACTCGCGCTGCGGGCTGGAGCACCATGCTTGATGGGATGCTACGCAAAGATCGGCTTCTCGACTTAGTTAAGAACTTCGTTTGCTTTAACAACAATGCAGGCGGTTCGGTCAAAATTCTCGCCGCCTATCATCAATACTTCGCCGTGAAGAAGGCGGTCATCCGTGCTAGAGAAGCAATCGAAGGCGACGGCAAGATCGGCGTTTTCTGGCATACCCAAGGATCGGGAAAATCCCTCTCAATGGTATTCTTTGCCCATTTGTTGCAAGACGCTCTTGATAGTCCCACCATTGTTGTGATTACTGATCGGAATGATTTAGACGATCAGCTCTTCGGCCAATTCTCGCGTTGCGCGCCATTCCTTCGCCAAACTGCCGTGCAGGCAGAAAGCCGTAAACATCTCAAAGAGCTGCTGGTCGGGCGAGAAGCGAATGGCATTATCTTCACCACCATGCAAAAGTTCATGGACGGAGATGAGCCCCTGTGTGACCGAAGCAACGTCGTCGTGATGGTGGACGAGGCTCATCGTGGGCAGTATGGACTGACTGAAAGAATAGATGCCGAGGGCAACATATCCATCGGGGCCGCGCGCATTGTCCGAAAGGCGCTTCCGAACGCATCCTATATTGGCTTTACGGGTACGCCCATTTCTACGCAAGATAGAAGTACGCGGGAGATTTTCGGTGACTATATCGATGTATACGACATGACGCAGGCGGTTGAAGATAACGCGACGCGTCCCGTGTACTACGAGAGTCGCGTTGTGGCCCTCAAGCTCGATCCCGAAACGCTCGGTACCTTGGATGCCGTTTACAGCGAATTCGCCGATGAGGCCGATGAGGCGACGCTCGTGAAAAGCAAGCGTGACTTGGGTGGCATGGACGCCATCTTTGGCGCTCCGGAGACCATTGATGCTCTTTGTAAAGACATCATTGACCACTATGAAAACAATCGCGCTGATGTTCTTGCTGGAAAAGCATTAGTGGTCGCTTATAGCAGGGCGATTGCCATGAAGATCTACGAGCGCATGATGGAATTGCGCCCCAATTGGACGGACAAGCTTGGTGTAGTCATGACCATGGGGAACCAAGACCCCGAAGAGTGGTTCAGCGTATGCGGAGGAGCCACGCATAAAAAAGAGATGGAGCGTAAGTTCAAGGACGAAAACGACCCGTTAAAGATCGCCATTGTTGTTGATATGTGGCTCACTGGCTTCGATGTGCCCAGTCTCGCCACGATGTATGTTTTCAAGCCGATGAAGGGCCACAATCTCATGCAGGCCATCGCGCGTGTGAATCGTGTTTGCCGGGGCAAAGAGGGCGGTCTGGTCGTTGATTATATCGGCATCGCCCGTGCGCTCAAGCAAGCCATGAGGGATTACACCAATCGAGACCAGCGCAACTATGGCGACATGGATGTGTCGGTCACAGCTTATCCCCGCTTTTTGGAAAAGCTCGACGTGTGCCGTGATTTGCTCTACGGGTTTAATTACGAGGAGATGGTTTTCTCCGGTAGCAAGGCGCAGCTGGCTGAAGCAATTTCCGAAGGGACCGACTGGCTGCTTGAGCCTGATCGACATGAGGATAGGGAAGAATTCTTAAAGCAGTGTCAGCTCATGAATCAAGCGCTCTCGCTTTGCAAAAGTCTTGTAAGCGAAAAGGATCAGCATGAAGCAGCGTACATGAGCGTGCTCCGCGTGCAAGTGCTAAGGCTAACGGGGCGCAAGTCATCAAGTGGCAGAGGGATGACCTATAAAGAGTTCAACCAAAAAGTTAGTGCCATTCTTGAGCAAACGGTGCATGCTGAAGGGGTCATTGACCTTTTCGAAGAGGACAGCGTTGAGATCTCGCTTTTTGATGAGGCCTTTCTGGAAGAGCTCTCCCGCATGAAGCAAAGAAACATCGCTGTGGAGAGCTTGAAGCGGCTTATCAAAGAGCAGGTGAAGGCCTACCAAAAAACCAGCGTGGTAAAGGCGGCAAAATTCAGTGAGATGCTGCAAGGCACCCTAAACGCTTACCTGAACGGGATGCTCACCAATGCCCAGGTCATCGAAGAGCTTGTGAAGATGGCCAAAGAAATGATGCGGGATCGCTCGGAGGCTGAGGCGTTGGGGCTGACCGACGAAGAGATGGCTTTCTACGATGCCATCACCAAGCCGCAAGCGGTAAAGGACTTCTACGACAATGACCAGCTCGTGGCCATTACGCGGGAGCTTACTGAGGCCATGCGGCGCAGCGCCACTATCGATTGGCAGCGCAAAGAGAATGCTCGCGCGGGAATGCGCCGAGCCATTAAGCGGTTGCTCCGAAAATACAAGTATCCTCCTGAGGGAGTGGACGACGCCATGGAGACGGTTATGGCACAATGTGAGTTGTGGGCCGATACGAAGATCTACGAATAGGAATGCGAATGGCTAAGAAAGAGAACACGCAGGAAATCGGTTTCGAGCAACAGATTTGGAAAGCTGCCGACAAGCTGCGCGGCAATCTAGACGCGTCGGAATACAAAAGCGTCGTGCTGGGACTCATCTTTCTGAAGTACATCTCTGATAAATTCGAAGAGCGCTATTCGGAGCTGCTCGAAGAAGGTGACGGGTTCGAAGAAGACCGTGACGAGTATACCTATCAAAGCATCTTTTTCGTGCCTCCTCAGGCACGCTGGTCGACGATTGCGGCACAGGCTCATACGCCGGAGATTGGCAAGGTGATCGACGAGGCGATGCGTCAGATCGAATACGAGAACCCGAAATTGAAAGGTGTGTTGCCTAAGAATTTCGCACGACAGGAATTGGACAAGCGACGTTTGGGCGATGTGGTTGATCTATTCACGAATGTGAAAATGGCCGAGAAGGGCGACACCCGAGACATTCTCGGGCGCACCTACGAGTACTGTCTTTCGAAGTTTGCCGAGCAGGAAGGGAAGAACGCCGGAGAGTTCTATACCCCAACCTGTATTGTTCGAACGCTGGTTGAGGTTATCCAGCCCTATCATGGCCGTGTGTACGACCCGTGCTGCGGATCCGGTGGCATGTTCGTGCAGTCGACCGATTTCGTGAAGCACCATGCTGGCAAGATCAACGATCTGTCTATCTATGGCCAGGAGAGCAATCCCACTACCTGGAAGATGGCCACGATGAACCTTGCCATACGAGGTATCGAGGCCGATTTGGGACAGTTCAATGCAGATACATTTTTCAAGGACTGCCACAAGGACAAGCGCTTCGATTTCATTCTGGCAAACCCGCCCTTTAACATGAAGGAGTGGGGCGGAGACCAATTGAAGGATGATCGTCGCTGGAAGTATGGCGTACCGCCTGAGGGTAATGCCAACTTCGCGTGGCTACAGCATATGATTTACCATCTGTACGAAGATCATGGCCGAATAGGCATGGTACTTGCTAATGGCTCTCTTTCCTCTCAGACCAACAACGAAGGAGATATTCGCCGCGCTATAGTCGAAGATGATCTCGTGGAAGGCATCATTGCTATGCCGACGCAGCTGTTTTATCGTACGCAAATTCCGGTATCGCTGTGGATTCTTGACAGACAGAAAAAGCGCCCCAGGAAAACGCTATTTATTGACGCCCGCAACATGGGGACGATGGTAACCAGAAGTCTCCGTGAGTTTACGGCTGACGATATCGCCAAGGTTGCCGATGCATTTAATGCTTTCCGCGATGGCACTTTAGAGAACGAGAAGGGCTTTTGTGCGGCTGTTTCAACTGATGACATTGCCAAGCAAGACTACGTGCTTACACCAGGTCGCTATGTCGGAATTGCCGAAGTTGAAGACGATGGGGAGCCCTTCGAAGAGAAAATGACCCGACTCACCAAGGAGCTCGGTGAAGTGTTCGAAGAGTCCAATCGCTTACAAGAGCAAATTAAAAAGAACCTGGAGGCGATTGGCTTTGGAATGTAAAACGCTGAGTGATATCTGTTTGAGAATCTGTTCGGGCGGAACGCCCAAACGTAGTTGTCGAGAGTATTACGATGGCGGCACTATCCCTTGGCTGAATACCGCTGAGGTAAACTTCAATCGAATTAGATCAACCGCATCCCATATCACAGAGCAAGGGCTAGACAATTCGTCTACGAGATGGGTGCCTAAGGATACTGTCATTGTGGCGATGTATGGCGCAACAGCTGGACGGGTGGCTATTGCGGGAATACCTCTTACCACGAATCAGGCATGTTGCAATCTTGTGATTGACTGCGCGCTTGCGGATCCGAAATATGTGTACTACTGGTTGAAAAATAGGCATTGTGAGATTGCTGGGCTTGCCAACGGTGGCGCCCAGCAGAATTTGAGCGTAAGAGTCCTAAAGGAAGTGGAGATTGTCCTTCCGGCGCTATCTGTGCAGCATGCTGTTGCGGACTACTTAGCAGTGCTAGACGAAAAGATCGAGCTCAACTCTCGGATAAATGACCATTTAGCTGCCTGAGACCGATCCGCGAAACGTCAATCTCGCCGGACATGAGCTTCGGGAGAAGGGCGTCGCGAAGGCACTCCAAGCTCTGGTTTTCTCTAACATTGCTTTGGATGGCCTCGAATAGCGGTTTAGTTTTTCCAGAGAAGTCGTTCAAGGAGGCCGCATCAGGGAAGCCGATCTCGAGCTCAGCAAGCTCGGTGCGTGGCAGTTCTGTTTGCCCGGTACTTCCCTTGGCCATTGACTCAAACTGGTCTTCCGACGATAGCGCCCAGCAGCCTAAGTATTCCACCAGCGCCTCATACGCAGGCCGCACTATTGTTACGTGTGAGTCAACGGTCACCCGCTCATCGTGACACAATACCTGCGCTGACCTCCCTAATGTTCCGGTGCCTGTTGAGCAGATAAGAATGTCTCCATAACGCAAAAGCTTCTCTCTAGATCTAGGATTTTCGATTCTTCTGGCGTTCGCATCATCAATCTTATGGTTGCGAATACAACGTTGATTCAGTGCGTGGAATTTTCCTTTTTCGCAATACTTGGGCGCACCCCCGCGACACAGCAGAGAAGTGCAGTCCTGCAATGTGCGTTTGCTGCTACTTTGCCGTGACAGCTCCTTGTATTCAGAGAGTGCCATTTCGAGTAAATGGTCATTTAGTTCGGTTGCGTACCCTGGTGATCGTATCTAGGAGCACAGTGTATTGCATGCGGGCACCTTTCGTTGGGTGATGGCGCTTGGGTTGCGCTATGAGTAAGTAATGCGATAAAAGAGGAATCAGGTACAATAAGCGAAGAATAGACAGTTTGTAGGGTAGGAGCGAGTGGTGGCGGTTCCGAGGTACGATGAGATGATGGTTCCGGTTCTGCGGCGTATTGCGGAGACGCCTGGAGACACTGTGACGAGCAAGCAGCTTCGGCGGTTTGTTATCGACTACTGGGGTTTGAGCGACAACGAAGTGGCTGAAACGATTTCGAGTGGGTTCGAACGCTATGCCAACAATATGCTGTGGGCCTGCACTTATCTTAAGCAGGCAAAATGTATCGAGTCGCCAAAGAGGGGGACCTACCTGGTCACCCAGCGTGGGGTAGACTTGCTCAACAGTGGCGTTGAAAAGCTCGATCGTCAGGCGCTTATGCAGTTTCCTGAGTTCTGCGACTTTCTAAACCGAAGCCGCAAAGGAAAGGGCGTCTCCGCAAAAGAGGCCAAGGAGGCGGCCGTCCAACCTGTGATTGTCGAAGAGAACGAGTCTCCAGAAGACACGATAGACGAGGCATTTCGCAGTATTGAGACGGCGTTGGTGTCGGATATCCTTGAAGCCATTATGCAGCAATCGCCGGCGTTCTTCGAGCGTCTCGTTGTTCAGCTTTTGCTCGCCATGGGATATGGTGACTCGCTCGACGATTCGGGCTCGGTCACCCCTCTCTCGAACGACGGAGGCATTGACGGGGTGATCCGCGAAGATAAGTTGGGGTTCGACAACATTTATATCCAAGCAAAACGATGGGATTTAAATGCAAGCGTCGGGCGTCCCGATCTTCAGGCGTTTGTGGGCGCGCTAACGGGTACAGGGGCAACGAAAGGCCTCTTCATCACAACAGCGCGGTTTTCGAAAGGTGCGCTTGAATATGCGGGCATGCAGCATGCGGTAAAGCTTGTCCTTGTCGACGGCGACCAGCTTGCGCGTCTTATGATTGCGCACAATGTCGGTGTGTCGGTGCGGCATACCTATGAGATCAAAGGAATTGACAGGGATTACTTCGATATCGATAGTTGAGCTGGTAAGAGCGAGTTCGGCCTCTGAGGTTCTTGCAAGCATTTGGCCGCATTGGAAGTGCCGCAAGTTACTGCCTCTCGAAGTAGTCGCGGTCGGTTAGGTAGTAGGTGCGGAGGTAGCCGGCGGGGGATACGACGACGAATTCGCCGGTGGATTCCAGGAAGTAGAGGTCGTCGCCGTCCTCGGCTTGCAGCTTGTGGAGGGCGGCCGGATTGGCAACGACGGCGTTGGCGGCGGCGAGGTATTCCTCGGCCGTGGCGCAGCCGGTTTCCTGCCCGTGCTTCTCGAAGTGCTGCTGCAGCTTGTCTTCGGTGCGGAAGGTGAGGTGCGAAGCGGCTTCGGGGGCGCTCGCGTCGCGGGTCGGCTCATTGCCGGCTTCAGGGGCGGGCGCGCCATGGGAAGGGGCAGCGGACTTGTCGGGGGCAGCCCCGCAACCCGACAGGCCTAGGAGCGCCGCCAGTGCGAGGGCGAGAATCCTCCGCATGGCTTTCTTCCGCATGGCTAATATCCCAGCACTTCGCCGACGTTGGTGGCGATGCAGAGGTCGGCGTGGGCGTCGCGCGGAGTGGGGGTGCGGTTGATGATGGCCAAGTGATCGCCACTGAAGTAGTCGATGAGGCCCGCGGCCGGGTACACCGCCAGGCTCGTGCCGGCGATCACCAGCAGGTCGGCGCTAGCGATGGCGCGCACGGCCGCGGTCACGGTGCCGTCGTCCAACGGCTCCTCGTATAGCACCACGTCCGGCTTCACGATGGCTCCGCACTTCGAGCAGTGCGGTACGCCGTCGGGGCTCTGTTCGCGCAGGGCCAGCAGCTCTTCCACGGTGTAGGGTGCGCCGCAGTCCATGCAGAAGTTGCGCCACACGCTGCCGTGCAGCTCCAGCACGTTTCGGCTGCCGGCCTTCTGGTGCAGCCCGTCGATGTTCTGGGTCACGACGGCTGAAAGCGTTCCCTCCCGCTCCAGTTCGGCCAGCTTTCGGTGCGCGGCGTTGGGCTCGGCGTCCAGGGCCAGCATGCGGTCGCAGTAGAAGTCGAAGAACTCACGCGGATGGGCATCGAAGAAGCTGCGGGATACCATGGTCTCGGGCGGATAGGGGTAGCGCTGGGCGTAGAGCCCGTCGGCACTGCGGAAGTCGGGGATGCCGCTTTCCGTGGACACGCCGGCACCCCCGAAGAACACCATACGGCCCGGCGCGCACTCGTCAATCCACTGGCGCAGCTGCTCAATGTCGCGCTCGGTTTGGTCGCAGATCATGGCTCGTCCTTTCCACATCCCGTTGTTCGGGGCCTCGAGGCTTTCCAAGAATTGTACCCGACTCTAGGCCTCGACGAGATCGAAGTGGGTGTTGGAGAAGACGTTCAGATTCAGGCTCTTCATCAGGTGCTTGAGCGCCGCCTGGGCCTTCACGGAATTGCCCGCGTCATCCAGCGGCGGCGCGAAGGCGCACACGCCGAAAAGCCCGGGCATGACGCCGATGACGGCGCCGCCCACGCCGGTCTTCGCGGGCAGTCCCGTGGCATACAGCCAGTCGCCCGAGTGCTCGTAGAAACCGACGGCGCTCATAAGCGCGACCACCTTGGGAGTGAGTTCCGCGCCGAACACGCGCCGCTTCGTGATGGGGTTCGCGCCGTCGTCGGCGATGGTGGCCGCCGAGATGGCCAGCTGCTCGGCCGTCACGCCCAGCGAGCATTGGCGCGTGTACAAATCAAGCGACATCTCGGGGTCGTCGTAGATGCGGCCGTATTCTTGCAGCAGCCAGGTGATGGAGCGGTTGTCGAAGTTCGTGGCGGATTCAGAATGGTACAACTCGTCGATGAGCACCGGCTCGCTTCCCAGAAGCGCGGTCATGTTGTCGAAGATGGCCTTCCATTTCCCATCGGCATCGCCGTGGGGCTTGACGAGCGAACAGGCCGCGATGGCGCCGGCGTTCACGAGCGGCGTGGAGGGCCGGTCGTTTTCCAGCAGGATGGCGAAGATGGAGTTGAACGGCAGCCCTGTGGCATCGGCGCCGATGTTGTCGAGGATCGCCTGCGCGCCGTGCTGTTCCAGTGCCAGAATAGCCGTGTGCACCTTCGAGACCGACTCGATGCCGAAGCGGTAGTCGGTGTCGCCCACAGAGATGAGCCGGCCGTCCGGCAGGCACAGACTGATGCCGAACAGGTCGGAATTCACGTTGGCGAGATAGGGAATGTAGTGGGCGTTCTGGCCGCCCTTGATGTCCTTGCAGGCTTCGTAGGCGTCGTGTACTGCAGTGCTGATCTGATCGAAGGTGAGACGGGTGATCATGGCGCGCTCCTCGCTCCTTGGTGAGAGTTTTCCTCATGGTACGCCGCTACTTGCACCCTTTGCCTCCATTTGTCCTACAATGGCGATAACCTGTTTACCGATTTTTCCAGAAAGGTCTCCATGAACGATATCCGGGGCGTGCTGTTCGATGCGGATGGCACGCTGATCGACACCTATGACATCATTCTCACTTCGATGCGCTATGCCGTGAACGACGTGTTGGGCTGCTCGCTTGACGACGCCGAGCTGATGGCGGGGGTTGGCACGCCGCTTTACGACCAGATGCTGCACTTTACCGGCGGCGACGAGACGCGGGCTACGGAGATCACGCAGATCTATCGTGATCACAACGACGGCGTCCACGACGCGCGCATTCGCGCCTTCGGCGACACGAAGGCGGCGCTCGAGCGGTTTCAGGCGGCGGGCATCCCGATGGGCGTAGTCACGTCGAAGCGTCACGCCATGGCCCAGCGCGGGCTTGAAATGAGCGGCATCGCCGGCTACTTCCAATTTCTCATCGGCCACGACGATTGGCCCGAGCACAAGCCGGCGCCTGGCCCCATCCTGCGAGGCTGTGAGCTTTTGGGCACAGCGCCGGAGCGCAGTCTCTATGTGGGCGACAGCCCCTTCGACATCCAGGCGGGCAACGCTGCTGGCTGCGCTACCGTCGCCGCCCTCTGGGGCATGTTCCCGCGCGAGGCCCTGGCGGCCGAGCGTCCCACATTCATGTGCGATTCGCTAACAGAACTCGCGGATCGGCTGGGCATCTAGGCCAGCTTACAGCTGCACAACCATATCGCGCTTTCAGCAAGTAGCGCCGATGTTCTCTCGTACTATGGCTTCTTGGTACGAAGCGCAGCGCGCTCTTTGAGCCCTGCGACGCAAAATAGGAGTTGCTGATATGGCTGTTCAAAACAAGCAGACCGCAAAACACCGCCAGGCGATGATCGTGGTGCTGTTCGCGTGCAACCTGCTTGCCTCTTTGATGCAGTCGCTCATGAACGTCGCGCTCGACTATGTTTCGGCAGAGTACCACGTGAGTCTGTCCGAGGCGAACCTTCTGGTGCTCGGCTATTCCATCGTGGCGGGTATTGTCATTGTGCTTGCAGCCCTCTCGCTCCACCGCTTCGGTTTGAGGAAGGTCATGCTCTTCGGGCTGATCGTGTCGTTCGTCGGCTCCATGCTTGGCGTGGTGGCCTGGGATTTTCCCTCCTTGGTGGCGGCGCGACTCATTCAGGCCGTTGCCACGGGCCTCTATTTCCCCGTCGTGAACGAGGCCCTGCTCAATCTTTCGCCTAAAAATGGGGCTGGTCGTCTGCTTGCCATCAATAGCGGTATTATCGGAATAGGGCTTGCGGTGGCTCCCATCGTTGCGGGCCTTGTCATTACCTATTGGGGGTTGCGGGTGCTGTTCGCCATTCCCGCAGTGACGGCATTCGTCCTCTTTTTCATTGCGCGTCGCACGATCGTCGATATTATGCCGCGTCAGAAGCTGCCCGTCGACGGGCTGAGCGTCGTGCTCATTGCCGTGGGGCTTTCCGCCTTCATGATCGGTTTAAACGAGGTTACGCGCAACCCGCTGCCGATGGCGGCGCTCATGATCGCGGGAATTGCCGTGTGTGCGTGGTTCATCCGCCGTCAAGGACGCCTCGCCCATCCGCTTTTGGACATGCGTCCGCTTCGCAACAAGACTTATGCTCTGGGGGAGACCCTCATCGTTCTCAGCTATATGAGCTCAATTTACCTCAGTCTGCTCATTCCGCTTTATTTGGAAGGGGTGGCGGGTTTCACGCCGTTCATTGCTGGTTGCTTGCTGGCTCCGGCGACGCTGTGCTATGCGGGTCTGTGCTTTGTCAGCGGCCGGACGCTCGGGAAGGCGGGGGTGTGGCCGCTTGTGCCCGTCGGATTCGGCGTGTGCCTTGTCGGGTTCGTGGCGCTTGCGGTGTTCACGCGGTTCGATCTTGCGCTGGCCATCGTGGGCTGCATGGCGCTTGCGTGCGCGGGGATCGGCACTGAGTATCCTGCGATTAAGAGCGTCGATCTGGAGGTGCTCTTGCCTGAGCTGTCCGCGAGCGGCTCGTCGATCCATTCCACTTTGGTGCAGATCGCGGGATCTATTTCGTCGGCGCTCTTCGTCGGTCTCATGTCGGGGCAGGTTCACCGCCTGATGGCCGATGGTATGGCGAAAGCGCAGGCCTATAGCGCAGGTTTCTCGATCACCGTGTACCTGGCGGTCGCCTTTGTAGTGGTAGCGGCCATCTTATCGGTGGTTTATGCACGCCATGTGGTCAAGCTGACCCGCGGGAAATAGGGCACAGGCGCTCATGCCACGAGCGGTAATCGCTAATCCTGCGCGTTAGCGCCGCTGGCTGTTCGCGCCAGTCAGTCAAGGTGCTCCATTTTGCAGCAAATCGCGAGCTATAAGCGTCTGGGGGGTGCGGTTGAGTCGGCGACTTCGAAAGAATCTGAAGAAATGCCTGGTCACAATCTTGCCTCTATCGAGAGGTTCGCAAGGCTTTCGTCGGGAGCGCCCCCGAGACGCTCATAACTGGCGATCTCATGCAAAAATCGGGGGTTCGTCGACGGAAGGTCGCCGAAGGGCTATTCCCTGCTGGGTTGCTTTACAGCAACAGGGGCAGTATGGCCGAGAAAATGCCGACGACTCCTAAGGGAAGCGCTCCGGCTATGAAGGACGGCGTGGCGGCCAGGCGGTAATACAGAACGTAGCAGGTAAGTGACAGGGCGAACACGCAGAAGATGATCGCAACGAGACACCATGTGGCGGTAAGGCCAAGGGTACCGCCCGCTTCCAGAGCACAGGTGGCATAAAGCTCCAAAGCGCCCCACGCCACGAATAGCAGCAGCTCGGTGGTGATGGGGCGATTCCAGAAATGCGCGGTTGCCCAGGCCAAAAGTATGTAGGCGGCGATGGCGCCCAGCGCGAACCACCAGCCGTTCGGTCCTGTTCCGGCTGCGAGACCGCTTGCGCCCAGAGCGATGAAGACCGCGCCGGTGATGCCCGCAATGGCGGCCACAACGAGACATCCGGCGCCGATCCAGTACAACGGCCCCTGCACCTTCCCGGCATCAGGGCGGAAGAACACGACCCACCAGGCCAGGTAGAGCACCGCGCATAGGGCCATGAGCCCGTGGCCTCCTTGAAGTTGCCCCAGTGCGCTTTGCGCCGTCTCTTGTATCATGTCTTTGCCGCCTTTCCGCGGTCATCCGGCAGAAACATAGCACAGCGACGAAGGAGACTGCGGCCCAGCGTCAATCCGTAGCGATTTCGTGCTGTCGCGGCAAGTGCATGTGTAGGATGGGGAAGGGGTCGCCCATGGCGTCGGTTGCCGAGCGGTCGAACACCTCGAAGCCGCAGTGCTCATAGAAGCCGACGGCTTGCTCGTTCTGCTCGTTCACATCCACGAGGGTGACGCCGTGCTCGCTTATGGCATGGTCGAGCAGGAGTGGTCCCAGCCCGCAGCCGCGAAGGGACGGGTGGATGAACAGCATCTCGATCATAGCGCCATCGACACCGATAAAGCCTGCGACCTGATCGCTTTCATCCCTGCAAACGGTGAGGTGCGCGACGGACGCAATTGCACCCGGCACATACCCTGCGATGCGCTCGATATCGTCCGGCGTGAGAAACGTGTGCGTTGCTTCAACGGAGGCCCGCCAGCAGGCGACCAGCTCGGCTAGCAGGCTCGTGTCGTCGCCAAGCTCAATGTCTTCGACGCAGAATGCCATAGCGCCCCTTCCATTCACTTGCGAAACTGTGGGGATAGCATACCGTGCGACAGGGGCTGATGGCGCGACGGCGAACCAGCCCTCCCCGGTGCGCTACTTCTGCCAGTGCTTCAGGTGAGGGACGAGGACGCCCATGAAGGAGACGGCCTCTTCCTGCGACATGCCGGTGGCCTCCATGAGGAAGGGTGCTGTCTTCTCGATGAGCTCGTCCTCGCTTTGGTATGCGAACTGGCCGTCGTCGTAGCACCATTTGCAGTACGAGTCGTTCTCCGTGCCGTCGGCGTCGGTGCCGTGGGGCATGTTGGGAACGGTGAAGGGGGTGCCACAGCATTGGCACAGCTGGCTCACGTCGATGTCGAAGAGCTGGATGACCGGTACGTCAAGCACAGCCGCGATGAGCTTGCGCATGTCCACGGACGGCTCGGTCTCGCCGTTTTCCCAGCGCGACACCGCCTGGCGCGTAACGTAAAGCTTCTCGGCCAGCGCCTGCTGGGTCATGCCTCGCTGCTCCCGCGCCGCGGCAAGGGTTTCCTTGAACGCCATGTTCGTCCTTTCTTGCAGGGCCCCCGGGTGGTTGCCCGCGTTCCGCAGGGCGTCCGAGCGGTTGCGCTCATTTTTTGCATGAGCCCATTTTGCTTGGTCGTGCTTTCCCTTTCAAGCAACGTTTTGTTGCGTGCGGGCGCTCATGACTGCTCTGCAATGAGCGCGGGCTCTCGCCGGACGAGTGCTCGGTCGGCGAACACCCCGATTTTTGCATGAGATCTCGAGTTATAAGCGTCTCGGGGGTGCCTGAAGGACAAGCTTGGCAAACCTTTCGGAAAAGGCGAGGCTGCAACCAGGCGTTTCTTCGCAGCTCTTCAAAGTCAATGGCTCGAACGGGAGAGCTAGGGGCTTATAACTCGCGATTTGCTGCAGAAAAGTGCCTCTTCGCCAACCGACGCGTGCGCGGAGGGGCGTCTGGTGATGCTCGTCGCAGACGACTAGTGCTTAAGTCCGGCGGCGAACTCTTCTACGTCGCCGAACAGGAAGTCGATGCGGTCGATGTGCTTGTTGATGTGCCAGTGGCCGCAGTACCAGCGCTGATAGGTCAGCCGATCCTCGATGGTGTCCAGCCAGTTCTCGGTGGACTTGTCCACTTTACTCTGGTCGATTCCGGGGAAGTAGGTTTCGGTGGGCGTGTACTTCGCCGGGCACGTGTGGGAGAGCACCACATCCACCTTCCAGCTGCGCTCGGAGAGGACCCGCTCGGCGCGCTGCTTGGTTTGCGCGCTTGGTTGCTCGTCGGGAAACCACGGAATGCCGTTCTCGCGTCGCCATTGGGCGTCGATGCTGTAGGCTCCTCCGATAGCGATGGTGGAGAACCCTTCGATGTCGTAGATCTCGCCATCCACTGCGAAGAGGATGTTTGGGAAGGCGTCTTCCGTCATGACGGCGCCACCGAAGCGCTGCTCTTCATGGTAGAGCTCGGGAAGCGACTGCGGCCGAGCCTCGTGGTTGCCGTGGATGCATAGCAGCGTAGCGGGAATGCGCGCCGCCAGCTTCTTCGCCTTGCGGTCGCGCCCGTGCAGGTAGAAGTTGAAGCCCGTGTCGCCGAGGATGATGATGGTGTCGTCGGCCGTGAGTGAATGGGCCTCGCTAAAGCGAAGCAAATCGCGCGGATCGCCGTGTATGTCACCTGTGATGTAAACCATGTCCGCGCATTCTACCACCAGGTATCTGGCGATAGCGACTCAAAAGGCAGTTAGTTTGTGCTTTCGTAATCCGTCCCAGAATCCAAAGCAGCCTACCGGCGCCGGGCGCCGTGGGCGGCTTTCGGCTTGGTGGCTTCCGGGTGCTCGGCCAGACAGAGGTCGAGGAGCGTTTTCAAGCTCCTCGGCGATGTCCGTATCCGCGTCGCTGGGGTCGAGACGCTGCAGCACGCCGAACTCGAAGGCGTCTTCGCCGCGCTGATCCCAGAGGGCTTGCAGCCGCTTGTCCGGGTAAAGCCCCGACGACAGCTGGAAGCGCATTCGGTTGAACGCCGCCGGAGAGTCTACGACGTCCGCGAGGAACATCTCGCCGGTCGCGCCGCACGTGACGAAGACGACGCCCGCTTCCCGTGGGCGTTCCTTGTAGGCGGCGCGCAACTCCTTCTTCTTATCAGTATCCATAGTTGGGTCCTTTCGGTTGAGGGTCTATTTTAGTCGAGAGAGGGAGGGATTCTTTGCGGGGCGAAATAGTGCTCGGTGGCGTAGAGGTAGTGCTCTTCGAAATGCCGCACGGCTTCCTTCGACTTCTTCGCGAAGGGGAGCAGCATGTCGTAGGCATGGAACCAGTGGGGGTATACGTCTACGGAAGCCTCTGTGCCTGCGCGTTTGAGGTTCGCGACGTACTCAAGCGTCTCGCAATAGAACGGCTCTTCAGTGCCGACATAGGCGTAGGCAGGGGGCAGGCCCGCATAATTGGCCTCGCGGGCGGGGGCGGCGTAGCACGGGGGCGTTACGCCGCCCAAACCGCGGAGATAGTACTTCCAGGCGAACCGGTTGGTGCGCGTGTTCCACACCGGCGCATGGTTGTCTCGCGACGAGGCGGTTTCCCGGTCGTCCAGCATGGGGTAGAGAGGCATCTGGAAGGCGATGTTGACCTCGCCGATATCTCGCGCCAAAAGGCAGGTGGCCACCGTGAGGCCGCCCCCGGCGCTTTCCCCACCCACCATGATCTGCGCATCGTTGATCCCCAGCTCGTCGGCGTGGACCTTCAGGAAAAGCAGGGCGGCGTAGCAGTCTTCCAAGTCGGCGGGAAACGGCTTCTCGAATGCGGTGCGGTATTCCGGAGCCACCACCACGGCGCCGTACTTTTCCACTAGAAGGCGGGCATGGGGCAGCAGGATCTTTGGGTGCATGCCGTGAAGGTGACCCCCCTCCGTGGAGCCACAGGATGCCCGGAGTGCTTTCACGCGGTCGCGCGTTTTTCGTGGGCCGCATGATGAGAATCCGTATATCCCGATCCGAGGATGGAATCATCCTTTTCTCGATAGTATGCAATTTCCGCGTGGCCATGTTCGCCCTCCGGTGTTCCGGGGTTTTCTGTCCAGCGCAGTATACCGTCGAAGAGCAGAGGGCCCAGACGAGAAAGCCTGGGCGCGTATTCGGGCGATGCAATGTGTCCTAGGGCGGGGGGTCTGCTTTTGCCGGCCTTCCAGTCGACGAACCGCCCGGTTTTTGCAGCAAATCTCGAGTTATAAGCGTCTGCTTCCGCTTGCGGTAGAAGATGCGCTGAGAGGTCCGAGGAAAATGCCTGATCAGCGTATTGCGGATGAAGCCGATTTTGGCGGACTGCTGAAGATGGCCTCTTTCGTGTTGCAGAAGGCGAGGCCGCCTTCATCACAATCATGTGAGTGCTTTAGCAATGCAGTTGGCGAAGGCTTTCGGGTCGTCGACGCTCAGGCCGAGGGCGAGGGTCTGTTCATATATCCGCCAGCGTTGTGGTACGAAAAGGCCCTCATCGCCGGGGAACGTGTAGGGTTTTGCCGCCAGCGAAGTAACATGCGGCGCCTAAGCAGAGTGAGACCTATTCGCATGATGTCTTGTGGCCGAGTTCGCTGAGTGCTTGCAGGGTGAGGTTCACGTTTTCGGCGTGCCAGTTCTTGAAGCCACCGGCATATTGGATATGCCGGACAGGCGAATGTCGCTCAGCTCCTTTTGCTGGGTGGTGAGGCGCACGGCACCGCCACGTGTCTCGATGTCGATGATCACGTTGAGCAGGTCATCGACGAGTTTCACGGATTCGATGTCCTCATAGGGAACCACGAGCGTGACATCCCGTTCCAGCGTCGCCCAAAGGGGGCTGAACGGAAGCAGGATGAGCTCGTTCTCGCACATCTGAAGGACGGCCACATCGCACGTCTCGAAGAAGCGGACGATCTTCTCGCTCAGATCCCCCGCCGCGCCCTTGACGATGATGCACCGATCCTCCAGTGGCGTGAAGCCAGTATCCACCGCATATTCCCAAACCCTCTCTTCGCGGGCCATACTTACTGCTCCTTTCGTTGTCAGGGTTGCGTCTACTCGTTTTTCCCGACAGGGGTAACAATGGGGTTGCCGCATGAATCGACGAGGATGGTCATGCCGGTGCAGTTGACGCCGGAAGAGGCGAGAAAGCCTGCCAGAAGGTAATTCACTCCCGTCTCGCGGTCGACAAGGACGTAGGTGCGGTTCGCGAGGCCGTCCTGCTGCGCGTGAGTCTGAATGAAGCGCTTGCCGTTTTCCTTCATGGGCGTATTCCTTTCACTCGGGTTTGCGTTGGCGGGCATTATTCTGCCGATTCGTCCCTGTATCCGCAAATGGGTCGCTCTGGCAAAATCCCTGCTCAAAGGGCCTGTAAAAGACTTTTGACAGGTGCGTCTGCATCATTTTGCAAGGCTTGTGGGGCATCATTTCGGTGCGCACAAGCGGCGTGGCGCGCCAACGCGCAATCGAAAGGAAGGGATCGATGGAACTGGCTCGGCAGCTGAAGGCTAAGCGGGAGGAACGGGGGCTTTCCCAGGACGAGGTCTCGAAGGCGATCTTCGTGTCGCGCCAGACCATCTCGAATTGGGAGAACGACAAGACCTATCCGGACGTGCAGAGCCTCCTGCTTCTCAGCCAGCTGTTCGAGATCTCCATCGACGAGCTCGTAAGGGGAGACGTGGTCGCCATGCAGCAGGCCATCGCGGAGGACGCGCTCAGGATGAAGCTGCTGTCAATCGGGATGCTGGCCTTCTCGGGGCTGGCCTTCCTCTTTCTGCTTGTCTTCTCGCTTGCATGGCCGGAGCCATCGGGGTTCGCGCGCATGAGCAAGGGGAATCTCGCGGGTGCGGCAACGTTTATCGTGCTCTATGCCATCGGGTTCGCCATGGCCATCGCGGTGGACCGCCTGAAGAAGAAGCACGACGTCGTCACCTATCGGGAAATCGACCGGTTCCTCAAGAGCGGAGTCGTTGGCGAGCCCGATGCGGAAGGTCTCGCCCGCAAGCACCCAGCGCTCGGCGTCGTGGTGAAACTTTTTGCCGGCGCCGCAATCGGCCTGCTACTCGCGGGCCTTTTGCTCACCCTGGAAGGGTAGGCCGCCAATTACACTGATGTATCGGCATAGATTCAGTGTGATTGCTTAATTCTGCAGATGCCGCTTTGCGCTACCTAATCAAGGGCTTCTGCAACCTTGGGCGGAAGCGAATCTTCTGAGATTTCCGACCACCTGACGACCCCGCGAATCGGTTGAAGATCCAGCTTCAAGAAGGCGTTCTGGTGCAGTTCCCGAGAGGCGCCGAATTCAATCTCGGTCTTATCACCCGCCGCGTTGACCGCCTCAAGCTTATATAGGTACGGCTCGCTCGATCCGAGGTTGATGACCCCGCCGCTCGACTCGTTCTCGGAAATATGGGCATTGTCGATCTTTACGTAATAGTCGCCAGCTAAGAATAGATTCGTCATTGAAGCAGCAAGAATAAGGGCTGCCGCCAAACCGCACGTGGCAACTGCAGTGATCGCCATCGTTTTTCCCTTGCCCATGGGTCGCTCCTTTCTGATCTATGGGACGATGATGCCACCTCGACGCTGCAGTCGCCATCGATTCGCCTTACGGCTCTCTAACATCTTCGAAAGATACGGCGATGCGTCTCCTGCGACAATCAGCAAATCCGCTCCGTCGACGTCCTCGCTAAACTTCAAGTGCCGGTGATGCATTCGCCACAGTAAACCCGCCGGCCTCTCGTGGGGATCTGCTGGTGGGTCTTCTTTTGCCTAGAAGACTATGAGACCCTCGGGATGCAAGAAGCGCTCCCTGGCAGGTGCCGAGGAGCGCTTCGGGTTTTGCTGGTCTAATCGTGCGCTGGCGCGGAGTTTTACTCCCACTCAATAATAAAAAAGTGCTCCGCTTTTACGATTTCGCCCTTAATTTATTCGTGGTTATTTCTCATTGTTAGGCGTATCGATTTTGATTCTCCAAGCAAAAAACTCATTTCAAACTCAGTTGCTTCACGCATCATCGTCGAGCGAGTTTTCGGTTTGAGTTTCAACGGCAAACGGATTTGCCGTGCGACCTGCCAGGCTTCATTATTCCCGACACGATGGCGCTTTCTATCTGAGCAGGGCTTTTCCGAAAGACGTGCCGCTAGCGACGGCATGCTTGCCGGCGCTGACCATCTAAGCGTCATTCTTCTCGAAACTCAAAAGGAGTGCTTCAGCTGCTCACGACGACTCTTTCATTACTCCTGTGCAAACTCGCAATGCTTTTGGGATGGTGCGACTTGGATTGGGCGCTACGGGCCACCAAGCCTCTGATGCCTGGGATTGGACACGCAAGTTTGATAGTGCTTGTGCTCCGCGTCTTACTCGCGTCAAAGTGCTTCTTCAAGATGGCGCATCCGATGAAGCCGCCGATGATTCCCGCGACGAAGCACGCTACGAGCAGAACCGGATACATCTCCGGTTGCAGGTAGGTCATGAGCTCATTCACGTAGGCGTCACCGTATTGGGCGCGCACGGTGGGGAGGTACGTATCTGCCGTGATGAGAAACGGCAGGAAGTTGCCGATGATCCAGCAACTGAACACGCCGTGCGACAGGACTGCACGCGATGCTGACGCGTAGCCCCCCGATTTCCAGATGAGGTCGGCGATGAGCCCGAAGATGAGACCTGTTGCGATAGAGAAGTAGCCCATGCCGGCGACGAACATGATGATGCCGGTGAGCAGGCCGAGTATCGTTATCATTCCGAACTTGCGTGCGCGCGTGAGAAAAAGCATGTACGGTATTCCTGCGATGAGCGGAATGATTCCGCAAATGGCCGCCATGAGGATGGGGATGAATCCCAGGCATGCCACGGCGAACACGACGACGAAGTATATCGCTGTGAAGATTCCTACGTTGATGAGGCCTTTTCCCGTGAATCTCCCTCCTGTTTTCGACGTGGAAGCGGATGTGTTCCCAGTGATTTTCATGTGCGAATCCTTTCCCTTGCGGCTCTTCGGCTACCGCGCCTTCTATGAAGTTAGCCATATGCAACAACAATCCATTTTGATGGATACGCGCAGAGCCGCAACTCCAAGCGGCCACGCATGCTCTAAAAAGCCGTGCGCAGCATGGACCACGACCTCATGGAACGTGTGGCCTTCTTGTTTCAGGCTGATTAAGCAGAGCATCTTCGGGAACGTGAGCGCAGCGCAGCGCGACGACATCGTAGCGAAGCTTCCCTGGGGGATGGATGCCGTCTATGGCGCGCAAGACTCTTATCTTTCGGATGGCGAGGTGCGGTGCCTCATGCTTGCGTGCGCCATCTTGAAAGACGCCGAAGTTGTGGTTCTCGACGAAGCGATTCGCGCCATCCGCTCTACCACCTCTCGAGGAATGCGAGCGTTCTCTTGAACGCGTCCAAGCGGCTTGCGGCGCACTCTCGTGGATGCTCGCGCTCCTCGCGGAAGAGCTTGAGCGCGCCAGTTTCCAGAGGCACCATGATGTGGCTCGCATGCTTGTAGGCTAGGCGCTCCACCTCCCACGGGTGGCCGTGCGCGCGCAGGCGCTCCTCGATGCGGCGGGCGGCATCGTCGCTGGGCCACATGGCGTCGCGCTCGGGGCACACCAGCATCACGGGGCCGCCGATGCGCTCCACCTTGATGGCGGAGCCCTCCGTCGCGCCCTCGAGCATGCGCTCGTAGACGAAGCGCATGTCCAGCTGGCGCTCGGCGAGCAGGCGGCGGATGATGCCCACGTACGGCATCCGCGTCCCGCCGGGCGCGCAGGGGAGCGGGCTGCCGCGCCAGATCCAGCTCGAGCGCTCGGACACTCCCTTCGAGGCGAGCCCGCCGTTGCCTGTGATGCCGGGCATGACGTGATCGAGCGGCGAGAGGGCGACCGCGCACGAGACGGCGGGGATGAGCGATGCGGCGAGCAGCGCAAGCTCGCCGCCCTTGGAGATGCCGTAGACGCCGACCTTCCCGAAGCCGCGCGACCGGAGTCGCCCCACCGCGCGCTCGACGCTTTCGACGGGCACCTCCACGAGCTCGTGCGGCAGTCCGGGCGCGTTCCAGTAGCAGACCCCCAGCGCGGCGAGGCCCTCCTCGGCGAAGCGCGCCCCCAGGTTGCGCGGGATGTTCTCGTTGCCCTCGCTCCCTCCCAGCACGACGATCGCCTTGCCGGCGAAACGCTCAGCGCCGCTTGCCGGCTCGTGGAGGAAGCCGCAGAACCCATCGCGTTCGACTGAGAAGCGCTCCATGTCCGTCACCGCCTTCGGCTACGCCGTCGCGAACGCCAGCATCATGGCGAACATGATCGTGAACACGAGGTTGCTCCAACCCCCGAAGAGCACGCATCGGGCGGGCTGGGGCACGCGCAGCCACGCGAGCCCGAGAAACGACGTCACGAGGGGCGTGAGGACGACCGACCACGGCGGGAGCGCCATCTGCCCTGCGACGACGGCAATGCCGAAGAGAACGAATGCCGCGTACATCGGGACGGTCGCGAGTCGTTGGAGCGCCATGATGTTGCCGGCGACCTGCTCGACGAGGGAGTCGTCTTCCGTGCGCGCCGCGATGGCGAGGTAGGGGTACTGGGCGTGGTAGGCGCCGCCGCAGATGAGGGCGAAGGAGAGCAGTCCCGCCGTCAGCCGGGCCAGCCAGGCGAGGTCGCCTTCCGCGAGCAGCGGCAGCCCCGCGAACCCGACGACATAGAGGAACGCGGCGACGGGCCCGAGGACGCCTCCCGCCCGCACGCGCCCCTCGGGCAGGTCGCGCATAATCCTTGCATAGGGGCGAAGGGTTCCGTCCATGTCGTAGGCCCCGGGCGTGAAGTACAGCAGCATGTCGCCGGCGAACATAACGAGCGAGCCGACGAGACCGATCGCAAAGAGCGGGATTGCAGAATCCATGAGACCCTCCTTAGTCGCTAAAAGTTAGCTAATACTAACATGTATTGCTTCTGATAATGCAAGAATTGCGGGACGACCAAATCCTCGCTACTCGAAGTTGGCATCACTTGGGGATACGCGATCGAGCGCAAACATCAAGCAACCCTGCAATCGAAGACGATGCGCGTTCTGCGTTCTCAGAAAAAGCCGGTAATGCGGCTGTGCCCTTCACGACTCCAAGGCAAAGACCAATCTTCTGCCCAAATGGAACAATTCTGGCTATTTGGGCTAGGAGTTCACCGGCGTCTATCGGATACTCCGCGATTGAGTTAACATTGGCTAACAAAGGAGAGAAAGATGGGTAGCACTGATTCTTTCAGACCGAACTCGCGTATCCTCAAGGGCCGCGACCTGATAACGGTGGGCATTTTCACAGCGCTGTATTTCGCGGTGAACTTCGTGTGCATGCTCTTGTCGGGCCTTCATCCCTACCTGTGGGTGTTCATGCCCGCCCTCGACGGCCTGCTTGCGGCGATTCCGTTCATGCTGGCATGCGCCAAGGTTCCCAAGTTCGGGACCGTGCTCATCATGGGAATGGTTCCGTCTTTGGTTTACTTCATAACCGGAATGTTCACTCCGCTCATTCTCGGGATGATGATCTGCGCCTGCCTCGTCGCCGAGGCGATTCGCGCAGCCACCAAATACCGCAGCTTTGCCGGCAATGCCGTCGCGTACGCCGTGTTCGGGTTCGGCATGTGCGGTAGCCCTCTGCCGCTTTGGGTGTTCCACGACTCCTTCGTCGCCCAGATTGCCTCGCAGGGAATGGGGGCCTCCTATCTTGCGACGCTCGAGACCGCTGCCAATCCGACCATGCTCATCGCGATGTTCGTCGTCACGTTCCTTGCGGGGCTCGTCGGCGCCTACATAGCGAAGGGGATGTTCAAGAAGCATTTTGAGAAAGCGGGCCTCGTGTAATGGGACAGGATATTCTCATCGGCGAGAAGGCTTTTCCGTCCAAGGGGGGCATTTTAGGGAAGTCCGGCTCCCGAGGCGTCCTCGACCTCGATCCGAGGACCCTCATGGGAATCCTCGTCGCGGTGTCGGCGCTCGCCTTCATCGGAAAGGGACTTGCCGTCGAGCTGACGCTCGTCTGCGCCGTGGCGCTGCTCCAGTCTCTTTGCGGGCACTGGAGAATGGCGCTTGCATTCGTGGCGGGCTATGCCGTTTTAGTGGCGATTCTGCACCTCGTCCTTCCCTCGGTTGGGGGAGTCGCCGCTACGATGTTCACGATCAGCCTCACGTTCGCCAGGAAGATATACCTGTGCCTGATGGTGGGAACCCTTCTGATTTCCGAATCGTCCGTTCACAGGATCGCGACCGCGCTTGCCAAGCTCAGGGTTCCTCAGTCGGTCCTCATCCCCCTGACCGTGACGTTGCGCTACTTTCCCACGCTCAAGGAGGAGGCTTCGCGCATTCGCGACGCGATGGCCCTGCGCGACATACCTGCGGCAAGCAGGGTCGAGTGCTTCGTCGTTCCGCTTGTGATGTCGGCGACATCGACCGCCGATGAGCTTGCGAGGGCGGCGACGTGCCGCGGCATCGAGAACCCAACGCCCTCGACCGACACCGAGCGCCTTTCGATGCAGGTGACGGACTGGGCTGTTTTGGCGGCCTCCGCCGCCGCGGTCGTTCTGGTCGTGCTGTTCGGAGGTGAGATCTGATGGAGCCCCGCAAGGACAAGCTGGCGATCTCTCTTTCGGGCGTGAGCTGTATTTCAAACGACGGAGATATGCTTCTGGACAGAGTCGATCTTCGGGTGAAGAGAGGCGAGTGCCTGCTTCTGATGGGCCGCTCCGGCTCGGGGAAGACGACCATTACGAAGTGCATAAACGGATTGATCCCCTCGTTCGAGCCGAGCCTTGCCCTCGAGGGCGAGGTTCGGGTCTGCGGCCTCGACCCGTCGAGCTGCGAGATGTACGAGCTCGCCGAGCTCGTCGGAAGCGTCTTCCAGAACCCCAAGAGCCAGTTCTTCAACCTGACCTCGAACGACGAGCTCGCCTTCGGCCTCGAGTCGCGTGGAGTCCCGGTCGAGGAGATCGAGAAGCGGATTTCAAGAACGGTCGCCGCGCTCAAGGCGGAGCACCTGCTCTACCGCGACGTGAACAAGATGAGCGGCGGAGAGAAGCAGAGCCTGGTGTTCGCTTCCGTCGATATCGCGGGGCCGGACGTCCTCGTCCTCGACGAGCCTACGGCCAACCTCGATGTATCTTCCATAGAGGCGCTGCACGACGAAATAGCGGCGGTGAAGGCTCAGGGGAAGACAGTGGTCATCGCAGAGCACAGGCTCTACTTCGCCTCCGACCTGATCGACAGGGCGGTGTTGATCGAGGGCGGACGGGTCTCCCGCGAGTTCTCCCCGGGCGAGCTCATGGGGCTCGGCGAGGAGGAGCGCGAGGCCCTGGGGCTTCGCGCGACGGATCCCGACGAGGCGCTCTCCGTAACGGTCCCCCGGGCGCTGCCCGGCGAGGAGGGCGAAGTCGGCGGCGGGCCGGAGGGGCTCGAGCTTTCTGCGTACACCGTGCTGCGAGAGGGGGCTCCCGTATTCGACCCCGTCAGCGTTTCCGTGCCGACGGGCAAGGTGCTTGGTGTTCTGGGGGAGAACGGCGCCGGCAAATCGACGCTTCTGCGCGGCCTGGCGGGCCTCGAGCGCCATGAGGCAGGCGAAGTGCGGTTGGGAGGGGCCAGGCAGGCCCGGAAAGGGAGAAGGCGCTCGGTCGCGCTCGTGATGCAAGACGTCAACCACCAGCTCTTCTCGGACAGCGTGTGGAACGAATGCCTCCTGGCGGTCTGCGGGCGAGACGACGAGCCGACCCGTGTGCGTATCGGGGAGACGCTCTCCAGGCTAGACCTTTCGGACAAGGCCCAGATGCATCCCATGGCCCTGTCCGGAGGGCAGAAGCAACGCCTTTCCCTCGCGTGCGCCCTGCTTTCCAACAGGAGGGTGCTGCTTCTCGACGAGCCGACGAGCGGGCTCGACTTCGAGCATATGGTCGAAGTCGCGCGTCTCGTGAGAAGGCTGGCAGGGGCAGGAGCGGCAGTCGTCCTGGTCACGCACGACCGGGAGTTCCTCAACCGCTGCTGCGACGGCGTCATTGAGCTCGGCGTTCCAACGAACGAGGTGGCGGGTCGGTGAGCGTGAGGCGAAAAAGCATCTTCTCGGACGGAGACGGCACCGCCTTCCCTTTCTCGCTCGGCGCGGCGTCGTCTTCGGTTCTGGGTGCGGATGCGCGCCTGGCTTCGGTCGCGGGGGAGACTGTGCTTCGCGTCGAGGGCGATGGCGGATTCGGGGAGATGCGCTTCATCGAAGTCCTCCCGGGCGTCACCGTCTCGTTCAACGACTTCCGCATGGAGCGCTGCGTCTCTTCCTTCTCGACCGACTGCGACGTCCTGTGCATAGACTGGTGCAGGGAGGGCAGGATCGAGCAGCCCATGCCCGGCGGGTCGTACGCGTACGTCTCCTCGGGCGACCTCAAAGTCGACGACAGGGCGTGCCATACCGGGGAGTTCGTCTTTCCCACGCGCCGGTACCGGGGAGTCACCATATCCTTCGACCTCTCGTTCGCGCCCGCCTCGATAGCGCAGGCGCTTCCCGGCTTCGCCATCGACCTTTTCGAGGTGAAGCGGCGGTTCTGCCGTGAGGGAAGGCCGTTTTTGCTGCACGCCAGCAAGCAGGCGAGCCACATCGCTTCGGAGCTCTACTTCGCGCCCGTGAAGGTGCGAAAGGCGTACTGTCAGATCAAATCGCTCGAGCTGCTTCTCTTCTTGGATTCGATAGACCCCGGCGCCCATGCCGGGGGAACGGAATACTACCCGCGCTCGAAGGTCGCTCGCGTCAAGAAAGCGCACGACCTCATGGTGTCCAATCTCTCCGAAAGCATCACGGTCGAACAGGCGGCGAAGGACGCCGGCATGTCCCTCACGGCCTTCAAGCAATGCTTCAAGGGCGTCTACGGCTCCTCCCCGGCGGCGTACGTGCGCACCGTGCGGATGGAGCTCGCCGCGAAACTGCTCAGAGAGACCGACCGCAAGGTTGCCGAGATCGGCGCCCTCGTCGGATACGACAGCCCTTCCAAATTCTCCGTGGCCTTCAAGGAATCTACGGGCGTCACACCAAGCGAGTACCGCCATCGCGGATAGACACATGTTGTCCAATCGGAACACTTCGGCCCGAACGGGGCTGAAGAGATATCCAGCACATCCAATAATAAACCATGGCTAACAATCAAGGCGAAGCCGCATGTGCTTCGCCCACGCGCAACTGAAGGGAGCGAGGTCATGTCGGCAACGTCGGGTATTTCTCGGAGAACCGAAGGGAGGTCATGGGTTTCCACGCTCTTCTCCTATGCATCGAGATGCAAGGGGAAGATGGTCCTTTCGGTCATCGCGTCCATCGCCAGCGTGGCGGCCGGGTTCGTCCCGTTTTACGCGGTGTACCGTCTGATGGAGATGGCAATCGTCGGTTCGCTGACTTGGGATGGCGCGTTGGTGTGGATCGCGGCTGCGGCCATCGCCTACGTCTTGAGCAAGGTCCTTTTCGGGGCGTCTACCCTGCTGTCCCACGTCTCGGCTTACGCAATCCTCGAATCGCTCCGAAAGGATTTCGTGAGCAAGCTCATGCGCGCCTCTTTGGGGACAGTTCAATCGAAGAGCATCGGCAGCATCAAAACCGTCTTTATCGACCGAATCGAGAACATCGAGCCTCCCTTGGCGCACATGATTCCCGAGCTCGGCGGCTCGCTCGTCCTCGCAGTGGGCCTGGCTGGATGGCTTGTGTCCATCGACTGGCGCATGGCCCTGGTGTGCCTCGTCTGCGTGCCTTTGGGCCTTGCCGTCTTCGCCTCTAGCCTCAAGGAGTTCAACGCGAAATACGCTGCGTTCATGGCCGAGAGTGCCCATGTGAACAGCGTCATCGTCGAGTACATCGAGGGCATCCAGGTAGTGAAGGCGTTCAACCAGGCGAGCGACTCCTATGAGAAGTACGCAAACGCGGTCAAGGCTTTCAAGGACTTCACGATGGAGTGGTTCAAATCCACCTGGGTGACCATGAACCTGATGTCGTCCATCATGCCGACGACGCTTCTCGGGGTGCTGCCCGTCGGCTTGGCTCTCTACCTCGGCGGGGCTCTATCCCCGGCGGATTTGGCGATGTGCGTGGTGCTTGCTCTGGCCATCGTCGACCCGATCGCCCGGTTCACGTCCTTCGTCAACGAGCTGAAGTCCATGGAGTACGCCGTTGCCGACGCAGCTGAATTCCTCGACCTGCCCGAACTTCCCGAAGCAGATCGAAGAGCGACCAAGGTCAAGGACTCGTCCGTCGAGCTGAAGGACGTCCGCTTCTCCTATGGAGAGGGCGAGGAGGTCCTGCACGGGGTGTCCCTGAGCATGCCGAGCGGGTCGTTCACGGCGCTCGTCGGCCCGTCCGGATCCGGGAAGTCGACGCTTGCGCGCCTTCTCGTGCGGCATTGGGACGTCGATGACGGCAGTATCGCCATCGGGGGCGTCGACGTGCGCGACATGCCCCTCGAGCAGCTTTCCGGGCTCGTGAGCTTCGTCGCTCAGGACAACTACCTCTTCAACGCCAGCATCCGGGAGAACATCAGGCTCGGAAACCCCGCGGCGAGCGACGGAGATGTGGAGGTGGCGGCACGGGCGGCATGCTGCGACGATTTCGTTTCCAGGCTGCCGCAGGGGCTGGACACCCCGGCGGGATCGGCGGGGCTCGAGCTCTCGGGCGGGGAGCGGCAGCGCGTATCCATCGCCCGAGCCATCCTGAAGGATGCCCCTATAGTGGTCCTCGACGAGGCCACCGCTTTCACCGACCCCGAAAGCGAGGACAAGATACAGCGTTCCATCGCGCGCCTCTCTGCGGGAAAGACCCTGGTGGTGATAGCGCACAGGCTTTCGACGATCGTGGGCGCGGATAGGATTGCCGTAATCGAGGGCGGCAGGGTAATCGCGACGGGAAAACACGACGAGCTGCTTTCAGTATGCCCTCTCTATTCACGGATGTGGGATGCCCATGTCGGCGCTCGGGCATGGGCCGCAGGATCCAGCGGGGAAGGGAGCATGCGATGATAGACTCGCTAATCCGCATCGTCCGGTGGACCGGGCCGTACAGATGGCGTCTGTTCCTCGGATGCCTCTGTTCCTTTTTCATGACATGGGCGACCGCGGCACCGGTAGTCATCGGGGCATGGCTTCTTGCCGAAGTCGTCGAAGACGCGAACGGCGGCTCTCCGCTCGATCCTTCTTGGGTGTGGCTCTCTTTTCTCGCAATAGCGGCATGCGTGCTTCTCAGGTTCGCTTTCTCCTACGGGAAGAATCGGCTGCAGGAATCCATCGGCTACGAAGTCGCGCCTGAGGACCGGATGAAGATCGGCAACGTCCTCAAACGGGTCCCGCTCGGCTTCTTCTCGGAAGTGAGTACGGGCGACATCCTCGCGCTCGCCACGACGGAGCTGGGCGTTCTCGAGCTGCAGGGAATGAAGATGGTCGACGCGGTGGTAAACGGCTACGTCAACCTGCTCGCGATACTGTGCTTCCTGCTTTTCCTGAGCCCCGCATCGGCGCTCGCGGCCGTTGCGGGCACGGTCGTCTCTTGCCTAGCCCTCGCCTCGATCAACCGGGCCTCGCAGCGGCTTGCCCCCACCGCACACGAGGCGACCGAAAGGCTTGCCGGAGGCATCATCGAATACGTCCGAGGGCTCGGAACCGCGAAGTCGTACGGGAAGAGCGGCGCCGCAGAGAAACCCATCCTGCGCTCGGTGGAAAGGCTGAAGGACGCGCGCATCGCCATCGAGTTCGGATTCACGCCGAGAAACGTCGTTCATCTGATTGCGTTCAAGCTCGCCAGCGTGGGCGTGATCGCATGCGCCATATGGGCCTATGCGGCGGGATCCCTTCCCCTGTGGTCGTTTTTTGCCCTCCTCGCGTTCTCGTTCACCATCTTCTCCGGGGTGGAGAAGGTCAACGACTCCGCTCATATGCTCGGCGACCTGGGCGACATCCTCGACAGGCTCGAAAAGGTCGAGGGGGCTAAGAGGATCGACGAGGACGGTCAGGAGGCGGAGCTCTCCGAACACGACATCGAGTTCCAGGACGTCACGTTTTCCTATGACCGGGGCAAGGGCGCCAGGAAGGTCCTCGACCACGTTAACCTTCGCGTTCCCGAGGGGTCGACATGCGCCGTAGTGGGACCTTCGGGTTCGGGCAAGACCACCATCGCCAATCTCATGATGAGATTTTGGGACGTCGACGCGGGACGTGTGCTCGTGGGCGGAAGGGACGTAAGGGAGCTGACATGCGACTCCCTGCTGCGAAACTTCTCCGCGGTGTTCCAAAGCGTCTACCTCTTCAACGACACCATCGAGAGCAATATCCGATTCGGCAAGCCGAACGCGACGGAGGAAGAGGTCAGACACGCCGCGCACCGCGCCAGGGTGGACGAGTTCGCCGAGGCGCTGCCCGAGGGGTACAGGACGATGGTGGGCGAAGGGGGCGCGGCGCTCTCGGGCGGCCAGAAGCAGCGCATCTCCATCGCGCGAGCGTTGTTGAAAGACGCTCCCATAGTCATTTTGGACGAGGCGACGGCGAGCATCGACCCCGAAAACGAGGCGCTCATCCAGGCGGCGCTCACCGAACTCACGCGCGGCAAGACCGTCGTGGTGATAGCCCACAGACTCGCCACCATCGAACACGCCGACCAGATACTCGTCGTGGACGACGGGAGAATTGTCCAGTGCGGGACCCATCGGGAACTCTTGTCCCACGAGGGAATCTATCGCAGGTTCGTAGAAATTCGAAGTGCTGCCGAAGGATGGAGATTCCGTTAATGACACCAGACGGTTCATCTGCCAAATCCAACGAAAAGGGCCCCCTGGCACATAGGGGCACCCTGACGACCGAGTCCTCGGAGGACTACCTCGAGGCGATCCTCGTCATCCGCGCCGAGCGGGGGTTCTGCCGCAACGTAGACATCGCAGAGCGGCTGGGCGTCAGCAGGCCGAGCGTCACCAAGGCTCTTGCGAGCCATCACCCCTTTGCCGGGGCGACCCCCACGTTCGCTCTCACGTGCACCATCTTCACCATGCGCAAGCGGTCGGACGCACCCATGCTGAGCTTCGTGGAGGGCTTCAGCCCGGTCTTGTCGATATGGCGGTAATAGGGCTCCTCCGAAACAGCGCAAGCGTCACCGCCGATTCTCCGGGCGAGCTCCGCCGCGGAATCCACGCAGAAGAACATTCTTGCGTCAGCATGGCCCATCTGCTTCATGTATTTCTTCCGCATCCTGCCCAGTCCGATTCTGCTCACGCCGTCGAACACCACCTCCACACTCTCGAAGCCGTGCAACATCCGCAGAAGGGCGACCACTTTCTCCTCTTCGAAATAGTAGAACAGGCCGCCGGCGGTAACCAATACCGGCGCGTCCGGCGCGCCGCTGCGGATCCGCCTGATCCAGTCGCCTGAAAAGGCGTCGCCGGCAAGGCACGCCTGTCGCTGCGGCTTGGGCAGCAGCGTCTCGCGATATTCCAGCACGTCCGGCAGATCGACGGCGTACCAGCGGGTATGTCCATCGTCGTTCCTGTAATAGGTTGTTTCCAGCCCGCACCCCAGCTCCGCGATCACGCCGCCTGGCTTGCGGCGAAGGAAGGACTGGACGTATCGGTCCATGTTGGCGGAACGGGAGGCGGAGGCCAGCAGGGTGTACTGGCTCTGGGAGCCTTTGTCCGCGAGGTCTTTTGGCAGCGCGTCTTTCAGCGACAGGGCCGTTTCGTCGTACAGGATGTTCCGAAAATGCTCGCTGGCGTAGATCCTGCCCAGCATCGGGATGAACAATGTGTTCTCTAGAGCGCTGAATTTCGGCATGCAGTCCCTCCTTGTGCATACTGTTCACTGCTATTCGGCCATCGCTGCCTTCTGAACTGCATCGGCGTGCAACCCTTGTTTTTCCGGAACGCTTCTGTGAACGCGCCCGGTTTGGTGTAACCCACCATTCTACCGATCTCGGCTATCGTGGAATCAGTCTCGACGAGCAGCTTGGATGCTTCCTCCATGCGCTCTCGCGCAACATAGAGGGATGGCGATGTACCCGTTGCCGCCTTGAACAGGGCTTTCAATTTCGTCTGCCCTATGTAGAGCTCTTCTGCAAGACGCGAGCAGGAAAGATCTCCCCCTAGGTTTGAGGCGATATATCCGCAGATGAAATCGATGGCTCTGCGGTCTTCTTGAGACAAGCGCTTGGCGCCGTGCGCTTTGGAGTACAGCGAGGAGCGTTGAACGACGATCGCGACGGCTTCCGAAATCACTCCCTCATAGAAGAGCTCCGCCGCAATTCCCGTGCCTTTGTAACTTCGCGCCTTTCGGAGAAGGTTGATAAGGTCGGGCATATCGCGCCTTCCGTCGGCTTCCAAGAAGGCCCTTCTTATGTCCTTGATGTTTCCAAACCTGTTTTGAAGATACGTTCGGTAGTAATCAGGGGAAAAGGTGATCGAGGTGCCCTTTGTCGACGCTCCTTCCAAAACATGCGCCTCGTATTCTTCGTCTTCTCCTCCAAGGTACACCGAAATCGCCCCGACGCTGAGCGGAGCCCCCTGTCTTTGCGTCACTCCTTCGATCTCATCATAGAACCCGATGCAGAGGTGCTCTGTGCATCGGTACTTCAACACAAAGTTTTTCGTGAATCTCATATTAAAAGAGTTGATCGCGAAGAGGTTCCCGCGGAAATAAGACCAGTATTCCCCTTCGCCGAAGTCGTTCTCGAAGGTTCGAAAGGTGCCGTCTGGCCCGTATCCGTGCGCTTTCGAGGACGGCGAGATTTCCCATTTTCGAAACGCCGCGCCGTAAAGGTCTTTTTCCAAACTATCCATCTGTGCGCTCCTAGCTGCTCCCTTCCGAATTCGGGCTCCGTTCTTCCGCGTCGAGGCGCGCTTGCGCCGATTCCGGACCCTGAAGAATTCACTCCGTTCATTATAGACCAAAGTTTCTTATGGCTAACAATCATGTCAAGGAGGATTACCAATGGAAGCAGAAAGCTCTCGTCCAGCAAGTGGAAGATGGACCACGCGCGATATCCTGACGTTCGTTGTGTTCAACCTCATCATCGTGTTCGTTACCATGGCGGCAAAGATGATCGAGGATATGCTGCTCGCTCCCCAGAACACGTTCTTTGTGGGATCGTGGCTGTTCCCCCTGCTCTCGACTCCGTTCTATGTCGTGATGGCGGACCGTATTGGAAAGCAGGGCGTGCTGGCTGCGTCGATCCTGGTGTTCGGCGTTCTCTACACGTTCATGGGAGGGCTTTACTGCGCGCCTGTCGCCGTTGTGGGCGCCATCGTCGGCGAGCTGGTCATGTGGGGCAAGGGCTCCTATCACGATATCAAGCGAATCGTTGGCGGCTATATCGTGTACTGGGTGACGTTCGGCTTCTACGGCATCATGCCCTACCTTCTTTTCCGCGAGGCCTACATGGAGCAGCTTGGGACCTACTACGAGGCGGCCGACGTCGCAGCCATGGTGGCGCAGTACACCGAACTTCCCTGGATTCTCCTCATGATGGCGATGTTCGCCGCGGGCACGCTCGTCGGAGGGTTGATCGGCTCCAAGTTCCTGAAAAAGCACGTCCGCAAAGCGAAGATCGCGTGAGCGGCGCAGCAAAGGCGGACATCCGGACGGGGGTCTTGGGGCTCGACCCTCGCACGCATCTCGCTTCTTTCCTTGCCGTAGGCATATCGGCCATGTTGGTTACCGGGCTCCTCGAAACCGTGCTGCTGCAGGTTGTATCTGCGGTGTATCTCGCGGGCAACGGAAGACAGAGACTTGCCATCAAGGCATGTGCGAGCTTCGCTGTCGTGTGCGGTTTGAGCTTCCTGCCGCTTTCGGGGTTGTACGGAGTCCTTTTCGTGAGCGTCCTGCACATGGTTCCGCCGTTCACGGTCGGATGCGCATTCTTCTCGCTTTCGCCTTCGGCGATCATGTGCGCGCTTGATCGTTGGCGCTTCCCTCAGGGGGTGATTGTGGGAATCTGCATGGTGTTCAGGTTTGCCTCGGTGCTTTCCTTCGAGATCCGCTCGATTGTTCGCGGAATCAGGATGCGTGGGATATTCCCCCGCGCCCTCGATGCGATCAGGCATCCTGCGCTGACCTATGAATGCGTTTACACGCCGCTCGTCATGCGTTCGTTGAGGCTTTCGAGCGAGCTTGCCGCCTCCGCAGAGCTGCGGGGAATAGAAATAGGCCGAGGCAGAACGTCCGTGTATCACGTTGGGTTCTCCGCGCGCGATGCGGTGTGCGCTCTCGTCGTTACTGCCGCTTCTGCCGCAATCTACGCAATGGGGGTGATTGCATGAGTGCGTCGCATGCGGTTGTCTTGGACGGGGTTTCGTTCCGCTATCTCGACGAGGCGGAACTCGCCGCGCAAGAGCGGCCTGAAGAGAGTCACGAAAGTTGCGTGCGCGGGGTGAAGCTCGATATTCCTGTCGGCACGTGCACGATTCTCTGCGGCCGGTCGGGCGACGGCAAATCGACCGTTCTACGCTTGATCGACGGCCTGGCGGGAACCTTCTTCCCGGGAGAACGGAAGGGCGCTGTTCTTGTGGGAGGGGCGGACGTACTCGACATTTCGCCTCGGCAACGTACCGAAAGCATGGGCGTTGTCATGCAGGACCCAAGGAGCCAATTCTTCATGGGGACCGTCGCCGATGAGATAGCTTTCTCCCTCGAGAATCTGGGAATAGACCCTTCGACTACGGTTGAGAGGGTTCGGGAGGCGGCGAATCTTTGCGGAGTGGATGGCCTCCTTACTGAAAAACTCACCGAGCTGTCAAGCGGGCAGAAGCAGCGCGTGGCGCTTGCCGCCGCTATAGCGTGCCGTCCGAGAATCCTCGTGCTCGATGAGCCCACGTCAAATCTCGATAGGGCGGGTTCGGAAGGGCTCGTCGGGATCCTGGCGCGCCTGAAGGAAGAAGGCGTTGCGATTGTTGTCTCGGAGCATCGGCTCCACCGATTCCTCCCAGTCGCCGACCAGTTCGTGTGCATGAGGTCGGGGCGCATTGCCGCCCGATGGAGCGCCAGAGAGTTTGCCACGCTTTCCAACGACGACGTTGCGGAGTTCGGTCTTAGGCATCCGGGCATGAGGATCGAGAAGCGCGACGAGCCGAAGGCCGATGTTCCCGCGTGGCGTTTGGAGGAAGCGACCTACGTCTACCCCTCCACCAAGCGCGGGATACGGCAGGTCAGTGCTGAGTTTCCTCTTGGAGCGGTGACGGTTGTGTGCGGCGGGAACGGAACGGGCAAGACGACCCTCGCAAAAGTCCTGGTGGGCGCGGCACGTGAGCAGAGGGGCTGCGTAATGAGGGAGGGGGTCCGGCTTTCCCCGAAGGAGAGGCGGCGCTTGAGCTACTTCGTGATGCAGGATGCCGACTACCAGCTCTATGCGGCGAGCGTTGCCGACGAGGTGGTTCTCGGGCGCAAGGTGGACGAGTCGCTCAGGAAAAGGGCGTGGGAGGCGCTAGAAGCGTTCGATCTCGCAGATCTTGCAGATCGTCATCCGGCGAGCCTTTCCGGCGGGCAGAAGCAGCGCGTGACTTTGGCTGCGGCGTACTGTTCGGATGCGGAGCTCGTCGTTCTTGATGAGCCTACGAGCGGGCTGGACGGACGCGGCATGCAGGAAGTCGCGAAATGGTGCAGAAAGCTTGCTTCTGACGGCAAAGCGGTGGTCGTTATCACCCATGACGAAATGCTTGCGCGGCTGGCGGGCGACAGGGTTGTCGATCTGTCGGCTGCAGAGGAAGAAAGGTGAGGTCTCATGGACACCGTTGCTCCTGGGAACCGCGACGCGCGTCCGAGCGCGTTCGCGAAACTGTTTTATTTCATGCGGCCCGACAAGGGAAAAATGATCCTGTCTCTCGCGCTGGCGTGCATAGGAGAGGCGCTAGGCATGGTGCCCTATATCGTCGTGGGGCTGCTTGCTGCGGGGCTCGTGGAGAGTACTCTTACTTTGTCCATGGCGGCGTGGCTCTGTGTCGCCGCGGCGTTTGGGCAGGTTGCGAAGTTCTTTTTCACATGGCGCTCTTCGATGATGAGCCACGGCATCGCCTTCAAAGCCCTGCGCACCATGCGCGAGATGATGGCGGAGAAGATGGCGCGGGTTCCTATGGGGACGATCGTGGACACCCCCACGGGGACGTTCAAGAACCGCTTCATCGACAACGTGAACCAGCTCGAAGACGCTATCGCGCATTTCATGCCTGAGCTTCCCAGCAACGTGTTCGCACCCGTGCTCGCGATGGCCATCGTGTTCGCGGTCGATTGGCGCATGGGGCTGGCGGGTATCGCCACCATCCCGCTCGGCATCCTGTTCTACCTTGGCATGATGCGCGGGTACAAGGAGAAGATGGCGCGCTACATCGCAAGCGAGCAGGCCATGAACGCCACGCTCGTCGAGTACGTCAACGGCATCCAGGTCATCAAGGCGTTCGGCAGGAGCGCGTCTTCGTACGGATCGTTTTCCCAGGCGGTGGCCGAATACCACGATTCGACCCTCGCCTGGTTTCGGCAAAGCTGGGTGTGGATGGCGCTTGTCAAAGCCGTTGTTCCCTGCACATTGCTGGTTTCGCTGCCTCTTGGGGTTTGGCTGCTTTCGACGGGGCAGCTCGGCCTTCCAGCATTCATGGTGTGCATCTCCATCCCGCTGGGATTCATCGGAGGCGTGCTCAAGTTCGCGCAGGCGGCCAGCCAGATTTCCCGCATGGACGCCTGTTTGAACGTGATCTGGGACTTCCTGGGGCTGCCTGAGCTGACCCGCCCGCATGAGCGGGTCGAGCTGTCCGGGGACTCCTTCTCCTTCGAAAACGTGTCCTTCTCCTACCATGAGGGCGCGGAGGTGCTCCGCGATGTGAGTTTCCAGACGAAGCCTGGCAGCATAACGGCAATCGTGGGGCCGTCGGGGTCCGGCAAGTCAACCGTCGCGAAGCTCATGGCGGGGTTTTGGGATGCGGGCGGCGGCGAGATTCGCTACGGCGGGCACGACGTTCGCGACATCCCCTTCGGCCAGCTCATGGAGCATGTCGCCTACGTTGCCCAAGACACCTTCCTCTTCGATAGGACGATAGCGGACAACATCCGGATGGGCCGGCCGGATGCGACGGATGCCGAGGTGGAGGAGGCCGCCCGGGCGGCGGGGGCGTACGAGTTCATCGAGCGCTTGCCCCAAGGCTTCGACACGCCGGCGGGTGAGGCCGGCGCGCGTCTCTCCGGCGGGGAGCGGCAGCGCATAACCATAGCGCGTGCGATGCTGAAAAACGCCGATGTGGTCATCCTGGACGAGGCGACGGCCTACGCCGATCCCGAGAACGAGGCGCTGGTGGAGCGCGCCATCAGCGAACTTGTCGCAGGAAAGACGCTCGTGACCATCGCCCATCGCCTGTCCACGATCACCGGCGCGGACCAGATCATCGTGATGGATGCGGGGCGCATTATCGCCCGAGGACGGCATGGGGATCTTCTGGCGTCCTGCCCGCTGTACGCGCGGATGTGGGCAGACCACAGGAATGCGGCCCCGGATGCGAACGAGGAGGCATAGATGGTCGCGATCATGAAAAGGATTCTCAACCTGGTTGGAAGCTTCTCGGCCTCATCGCGACGAAACCTCGTCTTGGGCATGGTGTGCAACGTGCTCAAAGCGTTTTTCATGGCGGGAATGCTCGGCGCGGTGTGGTGGGCGCTCGAGAACCGAGATCACCTGAGCGCCGAAGTGGCGCTTCAGTGCTTTGGCATGCTGCTTGCAAGCGTGGCCGGGCAGTTCGCGTTCCAGTACCTCGTCGACATAAAGATGGACGCGGAGGGCTTCCACGTGTTCCGTGATCTGCGCCTGCGTGTGGGCGATCGCCTGAAGGGCGCTCCCATGGGATACTTCTCAGAGCAGCGCCTTTCCGCCATCACCACCACGCTCACCACCACTGTCCACCAGCTTGAGGAGTTCATGACCATCTGCTTGACGGGCCTTTCGGGCGGTGTCGCCATGGCGGTAATCATGAGCCTGTTCTTCTTGGTTTTCGCGCCGACGGTCGCCTTCGTCACCTTCGCGGGCATTGCGGTGGGGCTTGTCGTTCTCGAGTGGTTGCGGCGGCGCTCGACGTCGGTCACGCGCGAGATAACCGCCGCCCAGGAGAATATGACTGATGCGGTGATCGAATACGCTCGAGGGATGGCGGTTCTGCGCACGTTCGCCACGCCCGATGAGAGCCTTGCGGCGGTCAAGGCATCCTTCGAGCGCAAGCGGCAGGCGGATTTCGAGCAGGAGCAGGCAGCGCAGGGCATCTTGAAGCTGTATGCGCTCGTGTTCAACCTTGCCAGTTGCGGTGTTCTGTTCGCGGCGTGCGCACTCTGCCTTTCGGGGGCGCTCTCGCTTTCTTGGGCGCTTACGCTTCTGGTTGCCGCGTTCATCATCTACGGCGAACTGATCAGCGCGAACAACAGCGCGTTTCTCACCAAGAAGATCGAAGGGGAGCTCGACCGCATCGACGAGGTGTGCGCGGTGCCCAAACAGGATACGACCGACAAGCCTCTCGCCACCGATGGGTTTGACCTTGCGATGGAGCATGTCTCCTTCGGCTACGGAGACGGGCGGCGCGTCATCGACGGAGTGAGCCTGCGCATCCCCGAAGGCTCGACGTGCGCGCTCATAGGGCCGAGCGGTTCGGGCAAGACCACGTTGGTGAACCTGCTTGCGCGCTTTTGGGACGTCGATGAGGGGCGCGTGACCATAGGCGGGGCTGACGTGCGGTCGGGTACGGCCGAAAGCCTGCTCGAGAACATCTCGATGGTGTTCCAGAACGTGTACCTGTTCAACGACACCGTGGAGAACAACATCCGGTTCGGCAAGCCCAGTGCGACACATGAGGAAGTGGTCGCGGCTGCGAAGCGGGCGCGCTGCCACGACTTCATCATGGAACTGCCCCAAGGCTATGATACGGTGCTCGAGGAAGGCGGGGCGAGCCTTTCGGGCGGCGAGCGGCAGCGCGTCTCCATCGCGCGCGCCATCATGAAGGACGCGCCCGTCGTCATTCTGGACGAGGCGACAAGCTCGGTGGATCCCGAAAACGAGCATCTGCTCATGGCTGCTATCTCCGAGCTCACGCGGGGCAAGACCCTCGTCACCATCGCTCATCGGCTGAACACGGTGCGCGACGCCGACCAGATACTTGTCGTCGATGAGGGGCGTATCGTCCAGCGCGGCACCCACGAGGAGCTGATGCGCGAGCCGGGGATCTACCGCCGCTTTATCGAAATGCGCCGCGAAGCAGCGGGTTGGCGGTTGGGAGGAGGCTTCATTGGGTAGGCGCGATTCTTCGGATGACTATCTCAAGTCTATCCTCGTGATCCGACGCTTGCGCGGGTCATGCCGCAACGTCGACATCGCGGAGCATATGGGAGTCACCAAGCCGAGCGTCACCAAGGCGCTCGGCAACCTGGCTCGCAAGGGCCTTGTTGAGGTGGTTGACCACGATGTTCGCCTTACTGCCACCGGTAAGCGCCTTGCCGAGGAGACGCTATCTAAACACCGCTTCTTCGAGGGAGCGCTCCTTGACGCCGGGGTGGATGCGGAAGTTGCCTCCAAAGAGGCGTGCCGCATGGAGCACTGCATCTCCACGGATTCCTTCGAGAAGCTCTCCTCCCATCTGGAGCAGATCCAGGATTCCCTTCGGTAAAGGGATCGGCATCGCCAAACGGAAGGCTTCATCGTCTTCGGCAATGCGGAGTCGGCTTATCTTTCATAATAACCCCGATTCACTTGGTGAATTCCCTTCCCAGCAGGCGGTTCCTCGAAACCGTCGTCATCTTCCAAGGCGAGGAAGAGCGTAAAGGCTTCGAGATCCTTCTTCGCGAACATCATTCCGAATTCGAGGAGGAGATGTCGGAGGTCCCCGACCCGTACGGCGCAGAGCGACTTCCCGAGGACTATCCCCAGAAGGCGAAGGACCAAGCGACCCGCGAGCTGAAAGCGATTCCCATCCTCAAGTGCATGCTCGAAGAATTCAGAGGCGACCTCGAAGGGTTGCGCTTGCCCACTTCCAGGGATTGGTAGTTTGGCCCGCAAGCCCCCTGCTGCCACTCGGGAGGAGTGGTTGCGAAACCAACCCGTTTTCGTGAGTTTGCGAGAATGACGCTTCCAGGCTCTCCACCAGGGGCAACCGTCATTCTTGAGTTTCGTTTTTCCGGGTGAGTTTCGTTTGAGTTTCGTCGATTTTCGACGGCACTTGCAAGCCTCCCGCCATCATTGCCTCTCGTCGGCTTGCAGGTTTTTCGGTTCGCGCCGGTTCCCTTCGGTTCCGTTCGAGTCGTTTCAGGCTCGTTCGACCCATGCCCGTTTGCCATGGGATGACATCCGGCCATACGTCTACCTGCGGAAACGGGAAGGCTCCTCGTTTTTCTGAACTGCCTCCCATTTCTTGGACAAGGAAACAAAAGTCCGAGAGATGGGAGGCTTTATTATGTCCGTCGACTTGCGATGCAAGCACGGCCGGCCGCTCAGGGAGCGGGCCGCCGAGCTGTTCGACGAGCGGTTCGGCTGCAAATCGGTCGCCCGGAGGCTTGGGATCCCGGCCGGGACCGTGAGAAAATGGCAGCAGACGTACCGGTCGGTCGGAAGGGACGGTCTGCTGAACATGGGGAAGACGCACGCGAGATACGACTTCGAGACCAAGGTCGCCGCGGCGAAGGCCGTGGTCGACGGCGGCATGGCCAAGCCGGAGGCGATGAGGCGGTTCGGCATCGCGAGCGAGTCTCCGCTCAGGAGGTGGTGCCAGCTGTACCGCGAGGGCGGCGCGGAGGCGCTGAGGCCCAAGCCCAAGGGAAGGCCCAAGGGCCCGGGCGCGAAGGCCGCGCCGAAGACCCGCGAGGAGGAGCTCGAGGAGCGCGTCCGCAAGCTCGAGGCGCAGGTGGCGTACCTAAAAAATCGATAGCCCTGAAGGCGGAGCTGCGCTCCCGAACCGGGAGAAGGCCCTAACGGTCGCCGAGCTTTCAGGGCTGGGCCACAGGCTGTCCGACCTGCTGGAGTGCGCCGGGCTCGCCAGGTCGTCGTACCACTACGCGCTCGCGCATCCCAAGGCGCCGACCAGGCCCGAGCTGCGCGGGAGGGTCGCCGAGATCTTCGGCAGGCTCCCCAACGGGGTGGGCCACCGCCAGGTCGCCATGGAGCTGCGGGCCGTGGACGGCGTCCGCATAGCGGACAAGACGGTGCTCAAGATGATGCGCGAGATGGGCCTGCGCTGCGGCATCCGCCGCAAGGGCGGCCGCCGTAGGTACAGCTCGTACAGGGGCGAGGCCGGCGAGACCTTCGGGAACGTGCTCGGCCGCGACTTCGAAGCGGACGGCCCGTGGCAGAAGATGGGCACCGACGTCACGGAGTTCAAATGCTCGTTCGGCAAGGCCTACCTCGCGCCGGTCTACGACTTCGGGAGCAAGGAGATCGTCGCCTGGTCGGTCTCGGAGCGCCCGGACCTCGCCCAGCAGGAGGAGATGCTCGCCATGCTCATGGCGGCCAAGCCCGAGGGGGCGAGGCCGATCCTGCATTCGGACATGGGCTGGCAGTACCAGCACGCGGCCTACGTCGGGGCGCTCGCGGAGAACGGGTTCGTCCAGAGCATGTCCCGCAAGGGAAACTGCATCGACAACGGCGCGACCGAGCAGGTCTTCGGCCACGTCAAGGACGAGTTCTTCCGCGGACGCGACTGGGGCGACTTCGAGTCCTTCAAGTCCGACCTCGACGCGTACATCGTCCACTGGAACACGAGGAGGCGCCAAGTGAAGCTGAAGGGCCTGACCCCGGTCGAGTTCCGGGACCAGGCCCTTCGGAAGGCCTCGTAGGGGGTTATGATTTATTGCGTCCAAGTTTTGGGACGCAGTTCATTCTCGAGGAGCCTTCTGAGTTTTTGCCCGATTGCGAAACCATATGGCTTGCAGGTGTGGCGGTTCCAAAATGTCGTCATCGGTCGCCATCGGAACCGTAGGAAACCGTATGAAACCGTATGAAACCGTATGAAAAATACGAACAAATGTTCTATTACTATTCCCACTCAATCGTTAAAGCGTTCATCCTAGTCTCTCCAATTTACCGTAGTTTGCTCCAGTTTATCTAAATGATGCCCATTATCAAAAAATCGGGCGGAATCGCTGGGTCAAATTTGGGTCACGGTTTATTCGGGTCATTGGCGGCGCTTCTCTGGGTCACGCTGGGCTATGGGTATGCGTACTCCTACCGAGGAAACCTTTTAGACTCTGGAAGGCTTGAGATAGTGTTTCCTAAGATCCTTTACACTCAAATAGCTTCTGCTCCGACTCGGTAGGCACTCTAAGCTCAAGTTTCTCGTTTCCGTACACTCGCCATTAAATGCTTCATAACCCACTATGATCGTCGAGACACTGGCTATGCCAAGCCGTATTCGCGTTCGAGCTCGTCGAACTCTTCGTCGATCGAAGCGAGGTAGGTTGCTCGGTTTATGTCTAAGTCCTTTAGCACCTTGTAAACCTGTTCGTAGATGGTTTTAGAGATAGGGTCCTTGATCGGGGTGTTCTCGTTGCATTCGACAAGTCCGACATGGTCGTTACTTGCTGCAGCCTTGATAAGATCAAGTAGGTCATCTCGTTCAATATCGCTTATCGGAACCCATACGTCATTCTTGTAGAACTGACCTTCTTGCTCGTTGATTCTAAGCAAGTCCATAGTGAGTCCTCCTTTCAAGGTAGGCGTCGCGCCCGGCTTCCATTGTATCGAGCATCACCTTTTTGCGGTCGCAGTCGTTTCCATAAGCATCTGTAAGATTGGTGGCGGAAAGCTCGCCGGAGTACACGCGATACTCTCCCGAATCGGTCTTCTCGGTGTAGATGATGCGATCAGGAAGAAGCGAGACGCCGAGAGTATTGTTGTGCGTCACGAGGAATACCGTAGCGTGCTCGGCTACGTCATTGAGCAAGGTAATGACATCATGGTTGAGAAACGGGTTATCGAATGACGACTCAGGTTCGTCAATCAGTACGACATCTTTTCCTGCTGCGCCAGCTATTCGGTGTAGAAGGAGGTACTCCGCGCGCTGTCCGCCGGACAGCGCGGCATTAGAGCCGTCATTGAGCACAATCCTGCTCTTAATGTTGAACAGCAGTCGACACGCCCTGGCCTGAACCGCGGCATCGAAGCCTCGAATGACTGCCAGCCTCTTGGTCGCTGTAACCTTAGCTCCGAAAAGGCCCGCGACGTCAGTTCCGCTTGGCAATGTCAATCCGCATTCTTTTCGCGCTTCGGTGGCGTTCGAGAACATCTGGCGTGTCCTCTTCTTGAGGTATTTGTATTCCTCATCAGATTTGAGATCAAGGGGCGCGGCGAGTGCATCTAGGGCTTCCGCAAGTCTCTTTTCCTGATAACAGTACTTGAAGTACTCTCGTAGTTGGTCGACCTGGGGAAGCGGCTTGCGTGCTGACTTCTTGCTCAACTCTTTCTTTATGGCCGCGACTGCGGCATCGCATTGTTCTTTCTGCCACCGAGCGGTACGGGCCTGCTTCATAAGCTCACGTAGTCTGCCATCAAGCGCCATGAGAGTATCCGGGTCAACGTATTCTTTGACGAGGTCGGGTCGCTTGCCGCCACCGGCCAAGTCTCGTGCGGCCTTTCGGAGCTTCACGTCAGACGCTTCGACAGCATCGCTCTCTTCGTATACAAATCCGTCGGCGTTGTAGATAGGCCGTTCGGAATAGCGGTCGGTCGGTGCAGCGGCGTATTGGATCAATGCCGTGCAATACGCTCTCACTGCGTCTTCGCAGGCTCCTCGGTCAAACTGCGCGTAATGGTTGATTGCGTCTTGCAGGGCTTTGAAGTAGTTGTCGAAATAGACCCTGTCTTCCTCGGCAACGCTCTTGTCGAAGACGTCTTTCTTGGCCTTGTTGGTGATTTCGAACTGCTCAATGTAGAGCCTGTCCTCGGGCTCATAGGCGTCAAGGATTCGCTTAAGCGTGAATGTCTTACCAGAGGAGCGCTCTCCCAGGATGACGTTCATGCGTCTTGACGCAGGCAGTGCTTCTGGAAGTATCTCGAAGTCTCTGTCTGTTGGGAAGATTTCAACGTTGTTCGCGTTTGCGAATGCTGCCTTGACCGAGCTAAAGCTCATTTCGCTGCATTGCAGGTAGGTGTAGCCATATGCATATCGCCGTATGTTATCGTCGGGATCTTCATCGGGCATGCGCAAGCCGGGGCGGCAGTCGCTGAAAACCACGAGCGGCGCATCGGCTTCATCGCGTTCAACGAGCCACTTCTTGGCGTTGGTCACTTCCAGGGCGTCATAGCCGGTTGTGCTTTGTATGTGAGAAAGCGTGGCCGAATCGAGTTTCTTGCTCTTCTTGTAGTGGGGTATGATGAGCCAATCGCTGATCTTGGGAAACAGCTCAACAGCGCGATCCCAGCTCACGTGGTCGTCCTTGCCTGGACATTCGTCTGCAAGAGTGGCCATCCCGCTTGCAAAATCGTCTATGTCGGAGGGATCGGCAACGATGATGACGTGCCCGAAACCGCTCAGCTTGGTGACATTGACTTCAGCACCAGGAAAAACGGCGATGTCCAGCGTCTTCGAAACCCGGTCGTAGTTGTCGCGGTAAAAACCATTGTGGTTGGTGATTGCGACAGCGGCAAGGTGAGCTCTCTCGACGTAGTCTTTGAGGACCTCGACATCGAACTCGAACCCGCTGGAGTCAGAGGCAGTCCCAACAGTATGAATATGAAAGTCGATTCTATTCAAACGTCCCTCGCATTCCGTTCATTCTCATGCTACATTGCAACATCCTGCCATTCGCCAGTGCTAGTGGACTGCCGTAGTTCGTCATCTCATAGTAGCGACATCGCCTATGTTCGCTGCAAAAAAGAGCTTCTTTGTGCAGGCGGTCTTTGTAGATTCCGCTCCACGCAGCTCCAATGTGTTGAGCATGTCTATGTCTCGGCGACGAATCGCACGTGCTGCGTATTCTTTGCTTGAATGTGATTGTCCAGCTCGGTGCATGGTTGCCCATGAGCGCCGGAATGGCGAGCGTTCTCGGCAGCATGACATAGGCCTCCATTTCTATAATGAAGTGGACTATCCCGCTCTCGCGACACCCGTCGTGTTTCCTTAGGTAGTTGGCCGACGCGCCCAGCTCCTCAGCGATGGCCCTGCGATGTGCGTCCTTGGGATTGCGGCCCCCTAGTTCGTAGCTGCGCTCGGCGGCCTCGGAAAGCCCCGTCTTCTCCGCCAGGTCAAGCTGTGTCATTCCCAGCCCCTGGCGTCTTCGTCTGGTCTTTGTTCCGAAACTGGCTCCCACGAAGCACCTCTTTTCGTCTGCTGCCTCATCCGTTAGAAATCCATCTTATTAAAGTCGATGGAGTATCCCATGGACTTGAGCTCTTTCAAGAGGCCGAACTCCCACTTGTCTGTTCCAGTATATACGACGCCCTGTAGATCGGAGGGAATCTCGATTCCTTTGTCAGCAAGAATTGCAACGTTTTCCCTGCCAAGCCGACCAATAAAGTATCCGGCTTCAAATACAACATTCTGTCTAGCTCTGGGCTTTGCCGATTGTTCTGTCTGGGCCTTTCCTTCGTCGTCCGCCGTAAATAGGCATACTGCTCCTGCTGCATCGCCTTCAATTTCCAGCTTTTCGATGATTGTCTTGCCCTGATTTGACTGCTCGTTCAGGATAACCGCCGTCAGGCCCTGCCTTTCGATGATTCTCGCGACCCTTTCTCTAAGCTCTCCATTGTGGCCATGAACGACAAATACCTTCGAATAATCTCCGGCATTTGCAGTCGATCCGATTTCCCCTTCGGCTGAAAACTCATCAAGGTATGTTTCCAGCACAGCTTTTGCTTTGCGCAGACCGTCCGTGCAGGCATCAACGAAAGCCGAGTCGGGCGTGCTGTTGAGAAAGATAGTCAATGAGTAGCTAATTTTGTTAAAGCTTTTAAATTCGTAGCTGTCTTCTCCAAATCGCCTAATTAAAAGCCTGTCCGCCCTTGTCTTCCATGCTTTGAAGTCAGGCGAACTAGAGCTGATGTTTTTCTTTGAAAGTTCGTCTGCTGCTTCGCACAACTGTTGCAAAATTTCAAAATCAGACATTAAGCCTTCTTTCTATAACCAATAACGGAGCTAAGAAGCATCCTTTTCCAATGAGTAGCCAAATCTTTTTACCGTTTCCTCGGTGCCCCTCGTCCGACGGCGACGTTCGGGTCCGCTTCGACACCATTGACATGCTAGTCGTGAGTGAGAACAGGGATTTTCTAAAGTATCACGTCAACGCCTTCGGCAGAGAGGTCAAGTAAGCGGCCTCTCCCGGTCCCCGTTGGAAGGTAGGTGGCCCTCGGGGGGCGCATTCCCGAGGGGCTCTACCTATCTCGAGAATGCTCGACTCTTTGGTGCCCTTTCGATCTCGCCGATCAAAGCGTTCGCCCATTCGACAGCGCGGTCGATTTCCTGCTCGACGGGGAGCCCGGATGCCTGCTCAGCGTAGAGGGCGCCCCAGTCGGGCTGCCTCGTTACAGTTGGCGGCCATTCCTGCTTCTTGCGGTATGCGAACAGCCTCTCGCACACCGCGCGCGTCGCTTCGAGATCGACCGTCCCGTTCGAGGCGATGAGTTGAAGGTCGATAAGGTCGCGCACCCGATCGCCGCCGCCCGTCAGCGCGTGGATCTTCTGGGCAACTTGATGAGGAAGCGGCATCAGGGGCGCCTTTCCGGGCTTAGGGAACCCGAGCGTCTCGAAGAGTTTTTCTGCGTCGGTAAGGCGGACCCAGTCGATGGCGTCGGCGTCTCCGATCTCGTTATGGCCGACCTCGAGCGGCACCGTGCACCACGGCTTGCCGTTGTACGAAAGCTTCACGTCGAAAGGGCGCATCACGTATTCGGGCGGTACGTCCTTCGGCTGGGCGGGCTCGCGCTCGACGATGCGTCCGGTGAAGCCCTCCCATCCCTTCGCGAGCGCCGCGCCGAGGGCTTCTGCGTATGCTTCGGGATCGCTCGCCGTGGCGGTGTCGAGGTCTGTGGTGAACCTCGTCTTCGCGTCGCCGAACCGCATTTTGATGGCGCTGCCGCCCTTCACCACGCCGTCGGGGATCATCTGTGCCACGACGGCGTTCGCCATGAGGGTTCGCGTCTCCAGGAACCTGTCGGGAGAGCCCCCGCACGCCCTGCGGATGGCGTCGTCTAAGTGGCGCAGGCTGTTCGGTTTCTTCGTCATCGCTTAAGTTCCTCCAGTAGGTTTTCCGTCTCCGTTTTCGTGAGGTAGCCTTGCCTCAGCGCCTCGCGTGCTGCGTCCGCCGCCCTGGACGGGCCCATCGTTCGCGCCGCTTGCCTGATGGCGTCTGCTGCGGGTTGGCAGGCGATGCCCTCGTAGTAGGCGACGGGCGCATCCGTCGCGCACGGCGTGACGCGCACCCCTTTTCCAAGGTTTCTTCTGTTTCGGCCGGGAACGGAGACATGCACGCGGGAAGGGTCAGTGGGCGCGAGCTTCAGCAGGGCGACGACGGACTCCCCAGAGAGCCTGGCGCTGGTTCCGGCGGCCTTGACCGCGAGGGCGTAGGGGGCCGCTTCCTGTTGGGGCCATACGGGCATGCGGTAGACCCCGCGGGCCACCCTCACGAGCTTTCCGCGTCTGGCCTGCTGGACGAGCTCTGTGCTGCTAAGGCCGAGCTCCCTCGCCTCTGCGGACGTGATCATGCCGAAATCGTCGACGGCGTCGTATATCTTGTCTATGATTGCCATGCCGAAAGTATATCAAATATGAACTACTTTTGACGCGCAGATATGGAATGCGCTCGATTTCGGCGATTTCGCGCTGCAAAGCTCTTGCGTTTGATGTATGGAAATGGGCTGGAAGCGGGGATCGTCCGGCCTCTGATATTCAAAACGATACGATAATGTATCAATTCTGAAATTGCAGGCAGCTTATGGGTCGATGACCCTGCATAGGTTGGAAATACGTAGGAAATGATACGAAACCGTATCAAGTGACGTTCTTTGGGCGCCGTCAGAAATATGCCGAAAATACCTGGTGGAAAGGCGAATAATGACTCGTAAGCCGTCCGCAAGACATTATTGTTGACGTTGTCGTTTCGTGGGTCGCAATAGTACATAACCGCAATATCAAAACATAAAAAATACCCTCTGAGCAGGAAATACTCAGAGGGTATGATGGGTCACAAACTGATACGAAAACGTATCACCATTTATTCCCACTCGATAAAACAATAGTGTTCCATTTTTACGATTTCGTCCTTGTTTTATCCGCAGTTTCTTCTCGTTGTCAGCTGTATTCGGTTGGCCTCTCTCAGAGAAAACTCATCCCAAACTCAGCTCTTTTCACTTTACCATTTCGTGAGTTTTACGCCTGAGTTTAGACGAAGGATGGATTTGCTGCGTGACCTGTGAAAACCCGCTATCCCCGTTCGATTGAATCCTTTTCTTTCGAATGAAACCCCCATCGAGAACGCGACTACGACAAGGGTTCTTGATACCCTTCATTTCGAGTCGGCTTGCCAAGCATCATTCTGATCGAAACTCAAAGGGGGCAAGTTCGCTCTTCAGAAGGATTTCGCTGTCATTCCAGAACAAACTCACGACATCTCCGAAGATAGCTAAGAATGAGATTCCACCTCGCTAACGTAGGAGCGCCTGCTTGCGAGGACATCCAGCAATTTCGATTCCGGGTCGTCATCGAAGGTGACCTTCGCGATCGATCTCCACTTGCGTGGGGGCATGCCGACCGATTTCGCGAAGAGGGCGGAGAAGCTTGTTGCTCGTGCATACCCGCAACGATGCGCTACCTCGTCTATGCTCATATCATGGTCGGTGAGCAGTCTTTTCGCCAGCTCGATTCTTTCCGAGGAGACGAACTCGGTCACCGTCAATCCCGTCACCTGCTTGAATGTCTTCTTGAACTTGGTTGACCCCATGTTCGCGGCCTCGAGCAGATCCTTCTGCCTGATTGCACCGCCTAGGTTGTTCTCGATGTACGATATGGCTCTCGCGATCGAAAGGCGGTCCTGCTCGGCCACTCCCTCGCACAGGCTCTCTCTCATCTTAAGCAGCCTCGCCATCACCAGGTTCGCGATTCCGGAATACAGGAGGCCCGCTTCCGGTCCCGGGATCTCCCTTGGAGTTATCTTGCCGAGCATCTCTGCTATTTCCGGATCCCAGGAAGCCTGGTTCCTAAGGCCCTTCAGACTGGTCGCCAGCGGTTTCAGCGCCTTGTCGATTCTTTCTCCGAAGACGCTTCGGCAGTATTCGTCGTAATACTCGATCTCTGTGTAGGAGAATCTCGCTCCTTTTGGCAGAAGGACCGAACTCGTCTTGGGCGTCGTCTCCAAGAAGGCGGAGACGCTCGCTTGCGGCAAAAGGCCATGCCTTTCGCGGCGGACGGCAAAGTACCCGCCAGAATCGAAACAGAAGGGCAGGGGTTCTTTCAAAGTGAAATCGCAGCAGACGACGGAGAAGAACCGCCGCGCCTCCCACGCCCAGTACCACCCCTCGCATCTGCGCCCGTCGCCTTCGAAGAGGGACCCCTCTCCGTTCCATCCATCTGCCAAGACGAGGCCGATTGGCTCAAGCGAGGCCGCAAAGGTCTCCGCCGCGGCTTGGGCGGCGTGGGAGAACATCGTTTCCTTGTCGTCCATCTTCCGATCCTTTTATTCGCGTTCGGACGCAATTCTTGCGCGCTCGGACTTTTCCCTCCAGGTGCAACCTGATTCAGATTAACCAAGGCTAACATTTCTTTGTCAATTATAGCGATAAAAGAAAGGCTCTCTGGTTTTGCGAAGAAGAACACGGAAAACACTCGCGGAGGACATCGATGTCAGAACGAAGGTGGCCATGCTCGTCGTGCTCATAGCGACCGGGGCTATCGTGAAGGATTACGTTCTGGGCTCGGTTCTCTTTGCCGTCGTCGTCCTCCTCTCCTTCGCAATCGGGCGCGGAAGGATGGCGGCGTCTTTCTCTTTCGCCTACCTCTTTCTCATGGGCATCTTCTGGGTCACGACGATGCTTCCGCCGAACGCCGCCGGAGCCCTCGGCTCGTTCGCCCTGGCCTGCCGCACCTGCATGCCCATCTGCTTGTTCGCGGCGGTCTTCGCGACCACTACCAAGATTGGCGACCTCACGGCCGCCCTCTACGGGATGAGGCTGCCGAAGGCGGTTGTCGTTCCGCTGGTGATAGCGGTGCGGTTCTTTCCGACGCTCAAGGAGGAGTCTTCTGCCGTAGCGGACGCGATGAGGGTGAGGGGGCTCGCCCTTTCGCTTAAGAATCTCGTTTCGAAGCCGGCGCTGATGTTCGAATCCGCGGTCGTGCCCGTGATGCTGCGCTGCGCCAAGATCGCAGACGAGCTCGCTGCTGCGGCGGTTGCGCGCGGCATCGACCGGCCTGGAAGGAAGACCTCCTACAACGCGCCCCGGTTCGGATGGGTCGATTTCCTGCCTCTCTCGATCCTTGCCGCCTGCTGCTTGCTTCTTGTGGTTGCTAAGGCCAACCAGGGGATCGGAGGGCTGCTGTGACGAAAAACGCCGTCGAGCTCAGAAGCGTCTCCTTCACCTATGCGGGGTTCGATGCCCCGGCGGTCGACGACGTGAGCTTTGCCGTCGCGCCGGGCGAATGCATCGTTCTTTGCGGGGAATCTGGCTGCGGAAAGACCACCGCGACCCGGATCGTCAACGGGCTGGCGGGCGGGTTCTATGAGGGCAGTCGGACGGGAAAGGTCCTCATAGCGGGCAGGGATGTCGACGACCTGGAGGATTGGGAGCTCTCGTCTTTGACGGGCAGCGTTTTCCAGAACCCTCGCACTCAGTTCTTCAACCTCGACACGACCGGCGAGATTGCGTTCGGCATGGAGAACCTCGGCGTTCCCAGGGAGGAGATGCACAGGCGAGTGTGCGACGTCGTGCGCGAGCTCGGCATAGAGTGCCTGATGGGCAGAGGCATCTTCGAGCTCTCCGGGGGCCAGATGCAATCGGTGGCCTTCGCGAGCGCATGGGCTTGCAAGCCGAGCGTCTACGTCCTCGACGAGCCTTCGAGCAATCTGGACCCTCCCTCCATGGAGAAGCTCGCCTCCTTCATCTCGAAAGCCAAGTCGAGCGGGTCTGCCGTGATCATCGCCGAGCACAGGCTCTCCTACCTCGCGAGCGTCGCCGACCGGTACTTGCTCTTCGAAGGCGGTTCCGTCGCCGCCGAATGGGACGCGCAGCGATTCCTGGGGCTGTCCGACGCGGAGCGAGAGTCCTGCGGGCTCAGGTCCTCCGAGCCGCCGAAGCTCGCCGACCTGATGCAGCGCCTTTCCCGTCCCGCCTCCGCCTTTCCCGCCGTCGAGGCGAGGGGAATCTATGCGGGGTACGAGAGGGGCATGCCGGTCCTCGAGGGGATTACCGTCGCGTTCGACCCCGGGAGGGTCGTCGGCGTGGTCGGGCGTAACGGAGTGGGCAAGTCCACCCTGCTCAAGTGCCTGGCGGGGATCAAGAAAGAAGAGCTCGGGCATGTTCGGTTCCAAGGATCGGTGATCCCTCCCAAGAGAAGACCCAATCATGCGTTTCTGGTCATGCAAGACCCCGACTACCAGCTCTTTCGCCCGAGCGTGCGCGACGAGTTGGCATCCGCGGCCCCGTCTCCTTCCGACGTCGACGAACTTCGTCTCGAAGCGGTCCTGGAGGAGTTTGGCCTGGGAGATGTCGCCGACCGCCATCCCGCATCGCTCTCGGGAGGGCAGAAGCAGCGGTGCGTCTGCGCCATCGCGTCGGAATCGGGGGCGCAGGCGCTTCTCCTCGACGAGCCCACGAGCGGCCTGGACTTCCGGAACATGGAACGCCTCGCGCTCATCCTTCGCGAGGAGACCTCTCGCGGAAAAACCGTGGCGGTCGTCAGCCACGACACGGAGTTCCTGTCTAAGGCCTGCGACCAGATCGTGCTCATCGAGTGAGCCGGCCTGCAAAGACTGAAAAGGATTCCTATGGAAGAAAGGATTTGGAAATGGTAGCAAAAGCAAAACGGAAGGAAAGCGGCAGCCTCAGCTCCAGGGACCTCATAGCCCTCGGCGTCTTCTCCCTTCTGTTCATGGTGGTGAGCATGCTCGTCGTGGGAATCACCTCCATGAGCGTCGTGGCGTACTGCGGCTGCTGCGCCATCGCCGCGATACCCGCCGGGATCGTCTGGGTCTACATGCATGCGCGCGTGCCGCGCGCGGGAACCTCGCTGATCATGGCCCTCGTCTTCGCCGTGATCGTCTTCGTCATCGGGTCGGGATGGCCCGTGGCGCTCGGCCTCGCCGTCGGCGGCGTCGTCTCCGAGCTGGCGCGGAAAGCGCTCGGGTACGGGAGGTTCGCAGGCGTCGCCGTGGGGTACGCGCTTTTCGAGACCTGCTGGGCGGCGGGCCTTTTCGTCCCCATGTTCGCCTCCCAGGACTACTACCGCGAGCTGATGGGGTCCAACAGCATCGACCCGGCCTACATGGAAGCCCTTCTGTCCACGGTGACTCCCGAGACGTTCGCGATCATCGCAGCCGTGACCTTCGCGGGCGGCATCATCGGCTCGCTGGTCGGACGGGCGGTGTTCAAGAAGCACCTCGAGCGCGCGGGAATCGCCTAGCGCCCTTTTTTGAAAGCAACATGAGAGAAGAGGTATTCAATGAGCAAGGAAAGCAAAGGAAGGAAGCCGGGGGCCCTTTCCCGCTGCCTGCGGTTCGCGGGGAGAAGAAAGCCCCTCGTGTTCGCCTCCATGGCGCTGGCGGTCCTATCCGCGGCGGCGTCCTTCGTCCCATACGTGGCGATCTACCTCATGATCAGGGATGCGGTCGGGGTCTATCCGAACCTGGCCGCCGTCGACGTTTCGGCGATGGCGGGCTACGCGGGCTTGGCGGTGGCAGGCATAGTCGTTGACGTGGGGTGCTATCTTGCCGCGCTTCTGTGCTCCCACGCCGCGGCATTCGACGCGCAGTACCGCACGAAGCTCGACATCGCCGCCCACCTCGGGCGAATCCCCCTCGGGCACGTCGCCAGGCTCGGCACGGGCAGGATCTCGAAGGTCATGGACGAGAGCGTCGGCGGGATCGAGCAGTTCATCGGCCACTCCATCCCGGACCTGGCGGCCACCGCCGCCGCGCCCGTCGTCTTGGCGGCGCTGCTCTTCGTCTTCGACTGGCGCTTCGGCGTCGCCACGCTGGCGGCGGTCGCCGTCGCATGCGTCGTGCAGTTCTCCGGCTACGCCGATAAGCGCGTCATGGCGAGCATGGGGCGCTACCAGGAAGTGAAAGAGCAGATGGGCAACGCCGCCGTTGAGTACGTTCGCGGAATGCGCGTCGTGAAGGCTTTCGGCCAGACGGCGCGCTCGTTCAAGCGCCTCTCCGACGCGATCAAGGACTACACGGGGCTTTCCCTCGACGTCACGCTCTTCTTCCGGAACTCCATGCCAGGCTTCACGGCGATCATCAACAACGCGTACCTGTTCGTCCTGCCCGTCGGCATACTCCTCGCCCCGGGCGCGCAGGACTGGCCGACGTTCGTGCTCTCGCTCGTCTTCTACCTCCTGTTCGTGCATTCGATATCGAGCGTGTTCGCGAAGATCCTCTACGTGAGCGAGGACGGGATGCTCGCCCAGGCAAACATCGACCGCATCGACTCGGTGCTCGGCATCGAGGAGCTCTCTTGTCCCGAGGCGCCGAAAACCCCGAAGGACGCCTCGGTGTTCCTTCGGGACGTGACTTTCTCCTACGAGGACGACGCGGAGCCGGCGTTGCGCGACGTCTCGCTGGAAATCCCTGCCGGCACGGTATGCGCGGTCGTGGGGCCGAGCGGCTCGGGCAAATCGACGCTGGCGAACCTCGTCGCCCGCTTCTGGGACGTCGATTCGGGCCAGGTTCTCGTCGGCGGCGTCGACGTCCGCGAGATGAGCCAGGACGAATTGATGGGCAGCCTCAGCCTGGTGTTCCAGGATTCCCACCTGTTCCGCGAGAGCATCGCGGACAACATCAGGCGCGGCAGGCCGGGGGCGACCGATGACGAGGTGGTCGAGGCGGCGAAGGCCGCCCAGGCGGACGCATTCATCAGCAGCCTTCCCCACGGCTACGCCACGGTAATAGGCTCCGAGGGCGTGCACCTGTCCGGCGGCGAGCAGCAGCGGATAGCCATCGCGCGCTCGATCATCTCGGACGCGCCCATCGTGGTGCTGGACGAGGCGACCGCGTTCTCCGACCCCGAGAACGAGCATTTGATCCAGATGGCGTTCGAGAGGCTCATGGCCGGCAAGACCGTGATCATGATCGCCCACAGGCTCTCCACCGTCGTCGGCGCCGACAAGATAGTCGTGCTTGACGGCGGGCGCAAAGTCGAGGAGGGCACCCATGAAGAGCTCCTCGCCGCATCGGGGACGTATGCGAAGATGTGGGGCCAGTACACGGAGGCGGTCGAATGGGGGATCGAATCCGCATCGACTGACAGCAAAGGCGAAGTTCCCGAAACGTCAGCCGTTCATGCGGCTCGGGATGGCTCTGTTGAGGAGCACGGCTCCGCGGAGGCGTTCAGTGAGCCGTCGGCCGGCAAAGCCCCTTGGCTTCAGAGGGCGTTCAATCTCTCCAAGCAGGGTTATTCTGGCCTCAAGCGCTCCGCCCTTGCATGCACCCTGAGCGACCTGGCCCTCATGATTCCCTTCGTCTGCACGGTCGCCGCGTTCGCGGCCCTTGTGGGGACCCTTGCGGGCGAGCCCTTCGACGCGAGCGCGCTCTGGGCGATCTTTGCCGTTGGGATCGCGGGGGCGGTCGTGGTCTTTTTCGCCTCGAGGAACGACTACAAGAAAACCTACGTGGCCGCCTACACCGAGTCCGAGGGCATCCGCCTGCGCCTCGCCGACCACCTGAGGAAGCTGCCCATGAGCTTCTTCAACCGCCGGGACACGACCGACGTTGCCGACCGCATCATGGGGGACGTGACGGCGCAGGAGTCCATGCTCTCCTCGACGCTCCCGCAGCTCATCGCCGGAATCGTGTCGACTGTGGTCATCTGCGTGATGCTCGCCTTCTTCGACTGGAGGCTCGCCTGCTGCGTTATGGTCACGCTTCCGCTTTCGGCGGGGGTCATCGCCTTGAGCCGACGCCATCAGTCGCGCCTTTTCGAAAGGCAGAACCGCGTCCGCCTGGATGCGCTGGCGCGCGTGCAGGACTACCTCGAAGGCATCAAGGACATAAGGGCCTGCAGGGCGGTGGGCAAGGACTCCGCCGCCATGGAGCAGGCGATGCTCGAGCTCAAGAGGGTGACGATGCGGGTCGAGCTCGCCGTCGACGTCTCCGTCTCCCTTGCAAGCGCCATCCTCCGCTCGGGAGTCGGTTTGACCGCCTGCGTCGGGGCGGTGCTTCTCGCCTCCGGCGGCGTCGACTTCATGGTTCTGCTCATGTTCTTGCTCATCGTCTCCCGCGTCTACGGGCCCATCCTCGCCCTCGTCTCGCAGCTGCCCAACCTTCTCAACCTCTCGACCAAGACGGCCCGGATCAAGGCGGTCATGGACGAGCCCGAAGCAAGGGGGTCCGCCTCGGCGGATGTGCCCGGCCACGACCTGTCCTTCCAGGGCGTCCGGTTCGGGTACGGCGACGAGGAGGTCCTTCACGGCGTCAGCTTCGACGCGCAGGAAGGAAGAGTCACCGCGCTCGTCGGGCCGAGCGGCTCGGGCAAGTCGACCTGCGCCCAGCTGGCGGCGAAATTCTGGGAGCCGGACAGCGGCAGGATCCTCTGCTCGGGCAAGGACATCGCCGGGTTCTCCGAGGAATCGTGGCTCGCGCACGTCTCCATAGTCTTCCAGGACGTGATCCTTTTCGACGACACGGTTGCGAACAATATTCGCATCGGCCGCGAAGGCGCCTCCGACGAAGAGGTGGCCGAGGCTGCAAGGGCGGCGCACTGCCTGGAGTTCATCGAGAGGCTTCCCCAGGGGTTCGACACGGTGCTGGGCGAGAACGGCGCCTCCCTCTCGGGCGGGGAGCGCCAGCGCCTCTCCATTGCGAGGGCTCTCCTGAAAGACGCGCCCGTGGTGCTCCTCGACGAGGCGACCGCCTCGCTCGACCCCGAGAACGAGACGCTTATCCAGAGAGCGGTCGGAACCCTGTGCGCAGGCAAAACGGTAATCGTCATCGCCCATCGACTGAGGACCGTCGCCAATGCGGACAAGATCGTCGTCCTAGACAGCGGGCGCGTGGCGGAGGAGGGGAACCACAAGACGCTGCTCGCCGAAGACGGGCTGTACGCGAGGCTGTGGAGGCTCCAGCAGGAAAGCTCGTCGTGGACCGTTCCCGCCGACAGGGGCGATGCCGCCGATGTCCCGACGGGCAGATGAGCGGATGGGCGGGCGAGAATCCTCCGAGGACTACCTCGAGGCCATCCTCGTGATCCGCCGCCTGCGCGGGTCGTGCCGCAACGTGGACATCGCCGAGCGCATGGGCGTCGCCAAGCCGAGCGTCACCAAGGCGCTCGGCAACCTGGCGCGCAGGGGCCTCGCCGAGGTGGTCGGCCGCGACGTGCGGCTGACCGAGGAGGGCGGGCGCCTCGCCGAGGCCACCCTCGACAAGCACCGCTTCTTCGAGCGGCTGCTCGTCGAGTCAGGCGTGGACGCCGAGACCGCCTCGGCGGAGGCCTGCCGCATGGAGCACTGCCTGTCAGAGGACTCCTACAGACGTTTCGCGGCCTATCTCGGGAGCCGACGAGACGAGGGCGATGGCGGGTAAACGGAGGGCGGCTTGCAGGCCAGACTGGGCGACTGGCTCAGTTTCGGATACCGCCCACTAGGCAACTCCTCGCTGAGCGAGGGGACGATATCGAGCGGCGGCGATGGCAACGAGCATCGCGCCATCGCCGCCAAGCCCCGCGACGCCGAGGTGCAGCGTCTGCCGCTCCGGAAGGAGCAGACGCATGGCAGTCGAATCAGCAGGATGCCCGTACGTCAAGATCCCCGTGCCGATACAGGACACGTACTCGGTGGCGGAGATAGCGATACTCTTACGTGTGAGCAGGAACGCGGTCTACGAATGGAGCCTCCTCGAGGACGACCCCCTGCCACTGAGGAGGATGATGGGCAGAAAGAGGGGGCGCTTCGCGTTCAGGGACGAGCTCCTCGAGTGGAGCAAGCGGCACGCGACGTGATTGTAGTCAGACAGAACCTTTCAGGACGCCCCGCTCCGATTCGAGTAGAGATAGTTCCCGTCCAAATTAACTAGGCGGTTCATCGAGGCTCCTCCGCCTATCAAGCCAAGGCCGCTTCTACCGAGATATCATGAGCGTAAGAGTTGACATTGACTAACTTTGATGGCATAATCCCCAACACGAAAGATAGCTAAGTTATTTTTGGAGGGAGGTGACCGCAGTGAGCAACGGCAACTACCAGGAGACGCACGAGCGCATCTTGAAGAGCGGTCTTGCGGCGTTTCTGGAAGAGGGGTTCGAGAAGGCGAACCTGCGCAGGATCTGCAAGGCTGCCGGCGTGACCACCGGGGCGTTCTACAAGCATTTCAAAGACAAGGAGGCGCTCTTCTCGGAGCTGGTCGAGCCGCTGGCGAGCATGATTCGCAAAGCTTACGCCCAGGGCGAGGAGCGAGGTTTCGCTGGGTACGACGAAGGGAAGCCCGTGACCCCGGAGCAGGTGCGCGCCGCGCTCGAGGCCAAGGCGGCGGGGACGCTCGCGACCACGGCGATGCTGTACTCCCATCGCGACATCTACGAGCTCCTTGTGTTCCGCTCCTACGGCACCCCCTACGAGCACTTCCTTGACTGGCTCGTCGACGAGGAGGACAGGACCACCCTCCGCGTTCTCGAGCTGATCCACGGCGCAGAGAAGGCTCGAACCGTCATCTCGAAAGAGTCTCTCCACATCGTCAACCACGCGTTCTACAGCGCCCTTTCCGAGAATATCATCCACGCGAAGAGCGTCGAGGAGCTCAACGCGACGACCGAGGTCATTTCAACGTTCTTCAATGCGGGCTGGGAGAAATATCGCATGCTTTGACGACCCTTTCTTTTTTTGCCGTCAAAGATAACTAAGTCATTATTATCCGAGACAATAGATTGAGGTGGTGCCATGACAGAGACAAGCGAGCAAGACCGGCAAAGGGACGAGGCGGGGCGGGAAGCCATCAGGCGCCTGTCCAGACCCGTCAAAGGACGCGTCATGCTGGCGCAGGCGTTCACCGTGCTCTCGGCGCTTCTGTCCTTTGCGCCGTATTTGGCCTTGGTATGGCTGGGAGACCTATTCCTTGCAGGGGAAGGCCCGCTCGCGCAGGTCGATGCGTCCAAAGTGCACGAAATTGCGCTCCTTCTCGTTATGGCATTTCTCTCGCAGCTGTTCTTTCGCGCTCTTGCGCTCATCATCACGCATTTTGCCGATATGAAACTGCGCTACGTTATTCGCAAGGGTATCGTTGAGCGGTTGAGCCGCGCGCCTCTTGCTTGGTTTAGCGCTACGGAATCCGGCAAGGTCAGAAGCGCTGTGCAGGATGACACGAAGACGGTCCACACCGTCATCGCACACGGACCGGTCGACCGTCTTAACGGCGTTTTACAGCCGATGGTTCTTCTGGCTTTCATGTTCTGGATCAATTGGCGCTTGGCGCTCATCGGTATCGCCACAATCCCCTTCTATTTCCTGCTGCAGGCGCTCTCTATGAAGGATATGGGACCGAAAACCGCCGAGATGAACGGGCACCTTGCACAAGTGTCTTCGACGATGGTCGAGCTCGTGTCCGGCATCAAGGTGGTCAAAGCATTCGGAAAAACAGGAGAGGCGCATCGTAATTACGCGGACGCCGCATCGGCATTCTCCCAGTCGTACTGGGACTGGTGCGCCCCGCTCATTGGGCTTTGCTCGATTGCCGGCGAGCTCATCTCCTCTCCCTTACTTCTGCTGATTAATCTCGGCGGCGGCGCGCTTGTCATGGGGGCAGGGTTGGCCACTCTCCCCCAGGTTCTCGCGTGCGCGCTGATAGCCATCGTGCTTCCGACCGCCATCAGCGCTGTCGCCAACAGCACGTGGTCGTACCAGATGGCCGGCGCTGCCGCAGTCAGGCTGTGCGAGATTCTGGACACGCCGTCGATTCCCGAGTCGAAAACCTCAAAGAAGCCCGACGGGGTCGTCGTTGAGGTGAACGACGTATCGTACTCCTACGGCGATACCCAGGCCTTGCGCGGTGTCAGTCTTGTCCTTAATCCCGGCACCACGACGGCGCTCATCGGCCCGTCAGGCTCGGGTAAATCGACACTCGCCACACTCATTGCACGCTTCGACGACCCGGAAAGCGGCTCCATCCGTCTCGGCGGCGTCGATCTGAGAGACATCTCCTCCCGTGATCTCTACAACATGGTTTCGTTCGTGCTCCAGGACCCGATGCTAATCAACGCCTCCATCGGAAGAAACATTTCTTTAGCTAAGCCGGAGGCTTCCCTGGAGGAGATTCGGGAGGCTGCCCGTACGGCGCAGATCGACGATTTCATCATGTCGCTGCCCAAGGGATACGACAGCGTTTTGGGAACCGACTGCTCGCTCTCAGGCGGTGAGAGCCAGCGCGTGAGTATAGCGCGTGCCCTTTTAGCTGATACGCCGATCCTCATCATGGATGAGGCCACCGCTTTTGCTGACCCGGATTCAGAGCTCGAAATCCAGAAAGCACTAAGCGCCTTGGTCGAGGGCCGAACCGTTCTGGCCATCGCCCACCGGCTCAACGCTGTTCTAGGTGCCGATCAAATAGCCGTGTTGGAAGAAGGTAAGATCGTCGCCCTTGGAACGCATGCGGAGATTCAAGACAACGAGCATTATCAGGCGCTTCTCAAGCAAGGAGGCCTCTGCGGCAGTGAAGAAGAGGGCGATGCAGATGAGTAATTCCAAACGCTTCTTACCGAGACTTCGTCGTTATATGGACGAGGGTGATAGGCGCCAGCACCGTTTGGGAACTTTGCTCTACGCCCTTTCCGGCGTGATGTGCGGCATCGGTCTCGCCATCATGATGCCGGCGACCATGGCTCTCCAGTCCGGCGACCCCCAATGGGGCTTGACGTTTTGGGGCTGGGCAGTCGCGCTTGCGGCGGTGACAGTCGTCGGCTCAACAGCCTCGTTCTTCGGTACCAAGCTCAGCTATGCAGCGGGGTTAGGCTTCATGCGCAATATGCAGGTGGTCATCGGGAACAAGGTGTCGCGTTTGCCACTTGGCTGGTTTAAGGCGGATAGTGCCGGAAGGCTTTCGCGCATGGTTACGCAGGAAATGATCTCGACCGGACAGGCCGCTGCTCTTTATGTTGGCCAGCTTATAAAAAACGCTGCCGCCGCAATCGTGTTCTGTGCTGCCGTGTGGCTTTGGAGCTGGCAAATTGGAATCATGCTGACGCTTTCCATCCCAATCCTTTTCCTTCTTCTGCGCGTTTCACAGGCATGCGTCGGAAAAGGAAACGGGTTAGAGGATTCCGCCGAGCGGGACATCGCCGCGAGGATAGTCGAGTTCGCACGATGCCAGGGAGCCCTGCGCGCCTGCCGTGCGGGCGCCGACTATGAGGAGCTCGAGAGCAGTTTCGTAGAAGGTAGAAAGCGGTCGATCCGCGGCCTGTGGTGGAGTGCCCTCGGCGAAATTCTTTCCGGAACAAGCGTGCAGATGCTCGTTGTGAGCATGATCATTGCGGTGAGCTACTTGGGTGCAAGCGGAAGCATCGGGGCACTTGAGACGGTGGTCATGATCGGCGTCGCATTAAGGTTCACCACGCTCCTCAACGAGATTGCCTCAGCCCTATTCGGTATGGAGGACCGCCGGGCAATGCTCGACGGCATGGACGAGGTCGTCGAAGCAGCCGAGCTGCCGGTTGTAGGCGAGTCGAGAGCCCGCCCGACCGATGCAAGCGTCCGAATGGGAGAGGTTCGCTTTTCTTACATGAAGGAGAAGCCAATCCTTCGTGGAGTCGACCTCGACGTTCCGGAAGGCAGTATGGTCGCCATTGTAGGCCCGTCTGGTTGCGGCAAGACAACTATGCTCAAGCTAATCGCGCGTTTTTACGACGTCGACGATGGAGCGGTCAGGATCGGCGGCGTAGACGTCCGCGATATGACGACAGAGGATCTTTTCGCTCGGGTGTCTTTCGTTTTCCAAGACGTCTATCTCTTTAACGACACGCTGAGAAACAACGTCCTTATGGCGAACCCAGATGCTTCGGAGGAGCAGCTTCGCGCGGTCGCTGACCTTGCCGGGGTGACGGAGGTCGTCGAGCGCCTTCCTGGGGGCTGGGAGACGCTGTGCGGCGAAGGAGGTCGCTCGCTTTCCGGCGGCGAGCGGCAGCGCGTTTCCATTGCTCGAGCGCTTCTCAAGCAAGCCCCCATCGTGCTCCTGGACGAGGCGACGTCGGCTCTCGATGCGGAAAACGAGAAGAACGTCGTTCGCTCAATAGAGACGCTCAAACGGCGCTCCACGCTTATCGTGGTCGCGCACAAGCTCGAAACCGTGCGCATGGCGGACAAGATCGTGGTCATGGATAGCTCGGGCAAGGTTGCGGAGACAGGGACGCACAACGAGCTGATCGCCCTCGAAGGAGAATACAAAGACTTCTGGGACAAGCGCAACGCAAGCTCCCAGTGGCAATTGGTCTAGCAAACAGAGCAAAAGGAGGCTCACATGAAACTGAAGGACATCGCGACAATAGCGGTACTGGGAGTGATCGGATTTGCCCTCGGGATGGGCGTCGGCATGATAACAGGCATGTTCGGCGCGCTTTCCATGTACGTCTCGGCGGGATTTGCGGCCTTCTTCGTCGGTCCCGTTTACACCATCATGGCGCGCAAGGTGCAAAAACGGGGGACGGCCTTCTGCTTCTGGTTGATCTACGGCGTGCTCTACGCGATCATGGGCTTTGCCGTCGCGACGCCCCTGTGCCTGATCGCGGGCATCGTCGCAGAGATCATCGCCGGCGACTACGGAAACAAGAAGAGGGTGTGGCTGTCGTTTTCGGCATCGATGTTCATCTACTCGATGCACATGATAGTGTTCGTGCTCGTTCTGGGATCCGATGGGCTGGCGACTTTCGTCGAGAGCATCTCGCTTGAACAGGCGCAGCAGATGGTGGCGATGTACACGGTCGATATGATGGTCATCTGCGTGCTGATCAATATTGTGACCGAGCTTCTGGCCGGGCGTTTCGGAATGTTCATTAACGACAAGTTCTTCGAAAAGGGCGCGAAGGAAAGCAGGCTGGGTTGATGGGGCGAACGGGTCTGCTCGACGGCGGGCGCGAGGGGCATCTGCACCCGCTGACGCTCTTCGCGCTGACGCTTCTGGCGCTCATCCAAGCGTTTCTCGCCAATCAGCTGGTATATGCCCTCGTTCTGGCGCTGTCGTTTCTCGTCCTTTTGGACGTCTCGCCGGCGTCCTTCTTGAGGCAGCTCGCGCTCTTTGCGGTGGCATGCGGGGTCGTGCAGCTGATCCTGCATGTCGACATCGGCTATGTCACGAGCATCTTCCTGGGCGTGGCGGTTTTGGTGGTGAGGGTCTTCCCCGTCGTCAACATCGGTTGCGCCCTCATGATGACGAGCTCCTCTAAGCTTCTGGCGAGCATGCGCAAGCTGCACGTTCCGAACAGAGCCGCAGTCGGCGCAGTCATAGGGTTGCGCTTCCTCGACGAGATGGGCGGCCGCGTGAAGGAGATAAAGCGCGGGATGCGGGTTCGCGGGCTGCGCCCGAGCCCGCTTCGTCCCGTGCACGCCTTCGAGCTCTACTTCGTTCCCCTTGTGTACAAGTGCCTGCACGTGAGCGAGACGCTCGTCTCCTCCGTGATTTCGAAAGGAATCGAAGCGGACTGCGAAAAGACGAGCTACCGAAGTCTCTCCTTCGGTCTGCTTGACGGAGCCGCCTTGGGCGTCGGAGTCGTTCTTTTGGGGGTCGCGGTATGGATGTGATTGACGTCGACATTCGGTCTTTCTCGTACAAGGGAGAAGATCTCGCGGCGTTGAAGAACGTGCGGTTTTCGGTGGAGCGCGGCGAGCTCGTCGTACTCACCGGCAACTCCGGGTGCGGGAAGACCACTCTCATGCGCGCCATGAACGGCTTGATTCCCGATCAGTACGAAGGCGAGCTCGATGGGAGAATCGAGCTTCTCGGGAAAAGCCTGGGAGAGTTCTCCTCCGGCGAGCTCGCCCGCACGATCGGCAACGTGTTCCAGAATCCGACCGATCAGTTCTTCACCCGCAAGGCGGCCGACGAGGTGGCCCTCGTCGGCGAGAATCTGGGCATGCCACGCGAGGAGCTGATCGAAAGGGTCGAGTCGGCTTTCGAGAGCATGAAAATCGCGCATCTGGCGGGCAAGGACCTCATAGGCCTCTCGGGAGGAGAGAAGCAGCGCGTCGCCATAGCCTCGACGCTCGTCTACGACACCCAGGTGATTTTCTTCGACGAGCCGTCCGCTAGCCTCGACCACGAAGGGATAGAGGACTTTCGCCGAATCCTCGCCGATTTGAAGGCTCTCGGCAAGACCGTCGTCATCGCCGAGCACAGGCTTTACTTTCTGGCGGATCTCTACGACAGGCTCCACGTCATGGCGGGCGGCCAAATCGTCGATTCGTTCGCAGCGGGTCGGCTTCGTGCTGAGGATTGCGCGCGCTATGGGCTTCGTGCACTTGATTTGCACGGCTTGAATCCGGAAAACCACCGTCAGCTTGGGGCAGAGACTGCCTCAATGAAGGGCGTTTCGGTCTCCGCAGGCGGGCGAGCCCTGATCGGGCCCTTGACGCTCTCTTTGCGAGAGGGCGAGGTTATGGGCGTCCTTGGGGCAAACGGAGTCGGAAAGAGTACGCTCGCCCGGGCGATGTGCGGCCTTGCCGGCGGTCGACAGGCCTTCTCGTGGGGAGTTCGGCCTCGGCAGAGGCTTCGCCGCTCGTACTACATGATGCAAGACGTCGATTACCAGTTGTTCTTCGACACGGTGGAAAACGAAATCCTGACCGACCAGAAGAACATCGACAACGGCCGTCTCGATGAGGTGGCGCGTATCGTCAGGGCCATCGACCTATGGGACAAGAGGACCGAGCATCCGCAAAACCTATCAGGGGGCCAGAAGCAGCGTTTGGCGCTGGCTTGCGCCTTTCTGAGCAGCAAGGAGATCGTCGTTCTGGATGAGCCGACATCGGGCCTCGACTTCATGCACATGGCGAGGATTGCCGGGCTCATCGAGGAGCTTGCCGAAGGCCGTCCCGTAGCTGTTATCACCCATGACCTTGAGTTCTTGTTCAAGGTCTGTACTTCGGCTCTGATGGTGGGGCGAGACGGCTGCGAGAAGGTCGACCTGCGGGCGCCCGGATCCAGCAAAAGCGTCCTTAGGTTCATGGGGTGCGTTCGTTAGTTGTCTTCACTCGACGTAGCGGAAGCCGATTCCACGTCCCTTCCCGGATGGCAGAAGAGGCGTGCCGCATGGAGCAGTGCATCTACGGATTCTTTCGAGAACCCCTCCTCCTGCCTGGAGCGGATCGAGGATTCTCTTCGATGAGGGATCGGCATCGCCAATCGGCCGGCCCCATCGTCTTTGCCGATGCGGGGTCGGCTCGTGCGGCGGACTGTTCGCGAAGCCGTGTCGCCTGCAGGGACTAGGCGAACGAGAGGATGATTTGAATGAGGGATGAAGCCGATGCGAGCTGCGGCTCACGGAGCAGGGCGACAACCAAGTCGTCCGAAGACTACCTCGAGGCCATCCTCGTGATCCGCCGCCTGCGCGGGTCGTGCCGCAACGTGGACATCGCCGAGCGCCTGGGCTTCTCGAAGGCGAGCGTCACCAAGGCGCTCGGCAACCTGGCTCGTAAGGGCCTTGTCGAGGTGGTCGATCACGACGTTCGCTTGACCGCAGCTGGAAAGCACCTTGCCGAGGAGACGCTATCTAAACACCGCTTCTTCGAGCGTCTGCTCGCCAACGCCGGGGTGAATGCGGAAGTTGCCTCCAAAGAGGCATGCCGCATGGAGCACTGCATCTCCACGGATTCTTTCGAGAAGCTCTCCTCCCACCTAGGGCGGATTCAGGATTCCCTTCGATAAGGGATCAGCATCACCAAGCGACCGGCCTCATCGCCTTTGACAATGCTGTGCCGGCTCATATTCCAAAATAGCCACGATTCGTCTGGCGAGTTCCCCTACCAGCAAAGCGGCCCTCCGAATTGGACGGGGCCGCTTTGCTATGCCGTTCTCTTCTTCCTTGTCAGGTCCCCACCTCATCATCTCGATTATCTGCGGCCAAGGCCTTCAAGTTGCAGGACGCATCCCGAAAATCAAGGCACATAAAGCAAAACTACTACCTGGGTGGCGCTTGCGGCGGATTGCGCAGATTTCGTCAACGAATGACATGCAGGGACTTAGCGGGACAAGCCCGCTTTTACCGTTTTGACCCCACTCGACTCCGGCTCGAACATGACCGAAAGGACTTTATTGGAGCTATCGGTGCTCGAAACGCTTTAAGAGCGCCTTGTGGAGACGAAAGGAAACCCATGGACGTATCGGAAGACGGCATCAGAGGCCTTCGGCGATTCGGAGGATCGAGCCGATCGCTGTCCGACCTCGTTGATGCGGAGGAAGTGTCCCGGCATCTCGGAATAACGCCCAGAAGGGTGCTGTCGATGGCCCGCAAGGGCTCGATTCCCTGCGTGAGGCTCAGCGCGAAGACCATTCGCTTCGATATCGAAGCTGTCGACCGGGCCCTTGGAAGGCGGTAGGCATGCTGACGGCGCTCTTGCGCGCGCTGCCGCGTTCCGCCGCCTTCGGAAGGAGCACTCGACATGATTTCTGATAGAAAAGCATCTGGCGTCTTCGTCAAGACGCCCGTCCTTGTCCAGGACACGTATTCGGTCGAGGAGATTGCAATTCTGTTCCGCGTAAGCCGAAACAGCGTCTACGAGTGGCACAAGCGCGAGGACGACCCCCTGCCTTTGAGGCGCATGAACGGCAAGAAGCGCGGGTTCTTCGCCTATCGCGACGAGCTCCTCGAGTGGAGCAAGCGCAATGCGGTCTAGGGACGCGGGGAACGACCGGCATGGCGGAGCGTAGCGACGAGGCTTTCATCATCGTAAGGGAGTTCATGACGAGGGGGCTCGGCCTCACAGGCCTCCCCCTCCTTGTGTACGCCCGGATCTACGGCTTCTGCGAAAGCGGATCCCCCTACTTCGAGAGCAAGGCGCATCTGGGCAAGATTCTCGGAGTCGACACGCGAAGCGTTGTCCGAGCGGTGAGGAAGCTCGAGGAGGCGGGCCTTGTGTTCGAGGTAGGCCGCCAAGAGCTTTCCAAAGGGAGGGAGACGAAGGTCTACCGCATAGACTTCGAGGCGGCCCGAAGGGCGAAGGGGGCAATCGAGGGGGCCGGCCAGTCGACGCATGGCGAAATGCCATCGGATGACCGCGGGCCGCGCCCGTGCCGCCTTCTGCATGACCAGACGCCATGCCGACCCCTGACGCCTTGCCAGCTAATAACAAAGACGGAAAACAAAGATTACAGATAGGACGTGCCATGGGCGAATCGAAGCCGACGCATTCGGAGGCTTGCTGCGAATACTGCGGTCGCCCCCTCGCTCCATGCGTGGTCGAGTTCGGCGCCAGGCGGATCGTCGCGGGGTTCCGCGAATGCGACTGCGAGGGCGCACGCGGGCAAAGGGCGCGAGCCGAGAGGATGGAAGCCGCGAAGAGGGAAGCGCGCCTGGCCGAGCGCCGCAAGCGCGCGGGGATCCCGAAGCGGTTCCTCGGCGCGACCGTCCAGCACCAGGACCTCATCGACTACCTCGAGTCGTTCGAAGGCAGCGCAGGGCGAGGCCTCTACATATACGGCTCGGTCGGAAGGGGAAAAAGCTATTCAGCCGCAGCCTTGGCGAACGCCTTCGTGGACGCCGGCTACCGCACGGTGTTCACAACGGCATCGGCGATGCTCGAGAGGATCAAGGCGAGCTTCTCGGGGAACGGGGAGACTGATTCGGTCATTTCCAGATACGCTGCATGCGACGTCCTCGTCCTCGACGACCTCGGCAAAGAGGATGCCAAGGAGTGGTCCTCGAACATGATGTTCCTTGTGATAAACGCCCGATACGAAAACATGAGGCCGACCATCTTCACCTCGAACTACTCGCCCCAGGCGCTATCGAAAAGGCTTGGAAGGAAGGGAGAGACGGAGACCGCCGAGGCTATCGCGAGCCGGCTCTCGGAGACCACCATCCCCATCCACCTCACGGGGCCGGATATGAGGATTGCGTCAAGGATGTGACCGACGGGACTTGCCGGGACGACGGCGCCTTCTCCCGCCGACGCCATCGGCGAGTCTGTGAGTAAATCGCGACAAGAATCGAGGGCAGTCGGCGTGCGGATGGCAGCCGACTCCGGAAGGCGATGGAGGAACGATGACGGGCAGGTTGAAGGAAGCCGACGAGAGAACCAAGCGGGAGCTCACCGACAAATGCCAGGAGAACGGCTGGCTCAGGCGGGGCGGATACCCCTGGCAAGACGACCCCTACCTCGAGGAATACCCCTACGAGTTCGCGAAGGCCGGCAGCGTGGAAGAGCTGCGCGGCTTCTTCGCGCACGGAAACTGGGCGCTGCGCCAGGGGATCGTGTACGAGGATCTCGCCTTCGTGCAGCAGGTCGACGGCGGCGACGAGTGGTGGACGCTGAAGCGCACCGACTCCGGCTGGCTCGCCTTCGAGAGTTGGTCCTTCGGCCGCATCGTGCAGGAGCCCGAGAGGTTCTCACATGCGATAGAGTGCATGCATCGCGCAACTCCAGAGCAGTGCAAGCGCCTCGAGTACATGGAGGCGGTTCCGAGCATCGAGGATGCCGCCAGACGCGCACGCGATTCCATCCAGCAACTGAACAAAACGGCGATGACGCCCACGCGCGGCGCGCGGGCGGAGCTTCGCTGAACACACTTACGAAGGCGGGTTCACCCCGCCTTCTCTGTTTTCGGAAAGCGACTGGGACAGTCTGTCCCACCAAGAGGAAGGGACAAGAAGCATGACAAACGACTTCGGCGACGACTCCGGAGAGAAACTCGTCGACTGGATGATCCGCATAGGCCAGGATGCCGGCGAGGCGGCCATGATGGCCAGCGGCGAGCGGCTCGCATCGGCGTTCAGGCGCGCCCGCGGCGAAGACGCAATCGAAGGCGGGGCCGAACCTGGCCGCAGCGTGGCCGAGTGGGCAAAGCTCGACCTGTCCGAATTCACAGCGCTTCCCGAGTACGAGACCATCCGCCAGGTCATCGACGAGAAACTCTCGCGCGAGGGCATCCGACACGAGTTCGCGCCCATGCCGGAGGGCGAGCATCTCGTCTTCATGGTCGAGGATGCGCCCGCAGTGAACGAGGCTTTCAAGGACCTCGAGAAGACCACGCGCGCATCCGCCCAGCGCGCGGGAAAGGAACTCTCGCAGATGCGCGAGCGTATCAAGGGCGAACCCATCGCGGAGAAGGCGGCGCGCGCCAGGGAGGCGTCATCCCGACTGGAGGCCGCCAAGGGAAAGTCGCGCGAGATGTCGCGCGGCGTCGAGACGAGGGCGAAATGAGGCCGCTTGCGCAGGCGCTCGCGGCGGGTGCCGCAAGCGCCGCCTGCTTCTGCGCCGGAGACGCGCTCGCGGCTGCGGCCGCCGCGTCGGGGTTCCCCGCATGCGACGCCCCAGTCCTGCTGTCGGCGATTCCCGAAACGGGGCTCGCGGCGGAGCCCATGGCGCTTGCCGTGGGCCTCATGGCCGCATGCATACCCTGGGCGGTCTGGGCGCGCAGCCTCGTGCGCGCGGGCACGTACCGCCAGGGCGAGGAGCACGGCTCCGCCCGCTGGGGAACCCTCAAGGAGGGACGAGCGTTCATGGACAGGAAAGACAAGGCGAACAACATCCTGCTCTCGAGGGACTTCGCGCTCGCGCTCAAGCCGAAGCGCTTCGACCTCAAGCACGACCGTAACCGCAACGTCTGCGTGCTCGGCGGCCCCGGATCGGGCAAGACGCGCTACTACGTCAAGCCCAACCTCATGCAGGCAAACGCCGACTTCCTCGTCACCGATCCCAAGGGAACCCTCCTCGGCGATGTCGGCTGGATGCTCGAGGACGCCGGATACGACATACGCACCTTCGACACGACCGACTTCTCCCGCTCGATGCACTACAACCCGCTTTCATACGTGAAGGACCAGGCCGACATCCTCGTCTTCGTGGAGTGCCTGATCAAGAACACCACGCCCGACGACCGCAAGGGGTCGGACCCCTTCTGGGAGAACTCCGAGCGCCTGCTCTACACGGCGCTGGTGGCCTACCTCGTCTACCACGCGCGACCCGAGGAGAGGGACCTCAACTCCCTCATGCTGCTACTGAGCCTCGCGGAGGCGCGCGAGGAGGACGAGTCCTACATGAGCCCGCTCGACCTCATATTCGAGGAGCTCGAGACGGGCATGCGCTTCATGGAGCGCGGGCGCGGGCGCGAGGCGCGGGAAGAGCGCCCCTTCGACGACGGGGGCGACTGGGGCTGGGTCCGCATCGCCGAGCCCCGCGACCCGGAGGAGGACTTCGCGCTGTCGAACTACCGCGCCTTCAAGGTGGCGGCCGGGAAGACCCTGAAGTCGATCATCATTAGCTGCAACGTGCGCTTGAAGCCCCTTTCGGTCGATGCGGTCTCCGATCTCGTCGCATACGACGAGATGGCGCTCGACTCTCTCGGCTCGGGAGAGGGCAGCCACGCCATCTTCGCGAGCATGTCGGACTCGGACTCGACTTTCGACTTCCTCTTCGCGCTGCTCATGTGGCAGGCCACGAGCGTGCTCTACAAGACGGCTCTCGCTCGCTTCGGGGGCTCGCTCAAGCGCCCCGTGCACTTCCTGCTCGACGAGTTCGGCAACATCGGCACGGTGCCCGACTTCGAGCGCGTCATCGCCACGGCCCGCTCGCGCAACGTGAGCTTCAGCATCATCCTGCAGTCGGCCAGCCAGCTCGAGCGCGCCTACAAGAAGGAGGGCGCGAAGACCATCCTGGACTGCTGCGACACCGTGGTGTTTCTCGGCGGCAAGTCGACCGAGACCAACGAGATGATCTCCAAGATGGTCGGCAAGCAGACCGTGAAGGTGCTCACGGAAAGCGACTCGAGGGGCGCGAACCGCTCCACCACCCAGAACTACAACGTGATCGAACGCGACCTCATGACGCCCGACGAGGTGGGAAGGCTCCCGCGCGACGAGTCGATCGTGCTCATCAGCGGGACCTACCCCCTGAAGGGCGCGAAGTACCGCATCGAGGAGCATCCCTCCTATCCCGAGGTGGACCCCGGGCATGCGGGCGCGAGGCACGAGGAGCGTTTCGACTTCAAGGAGTACCGGGAAAGGAGAGGCGGTGATGCGCCCATGAGATGAGAGATGGGACGGCGGGAGCCGACACTCCCTTGACAAGCGCGGCGCGGCCAGCTTCCACACAAGCCCGCCGTGCGCCGTCCCGGATGCAAAGGGGCGCGAGATGCGCTCCACGACCAATTGTACCAACCGGGGCGGCCGCCTCAAACCCAACCGTTGCGGCCGCCCACAAGCAAGACATGCAAAGGAGCCAAGATGCTCTCAAACATCATCGGACTCGTCTCCGGCTGCGTCACGTTCCTCGGCGGCTTCCTGGTCGTCTGGGGCGCGGTCTCTCTCGGGCTCGCCATCCGAGAGCAGCAGGGAGGCGCCCAGATCGCCAGCGCGATCTCGACCATCGCTGGCGGGGCGATCATCATCGCCGCCGCCATCTACTTCGGCCAGCTCGACACGTCCTGGCTCCCCGCCTAAGGGAAGGAGGATGTGCAAATGCTATCCGTAAGGGTCCAGAAGGACATCGGCGAGTATACCGAGAAGATCGTGGGCAAGCTCTCCGCGCGCACGCTCGCGTGCCTCGCAGGCGGACTCGCCTCCGCCGTCGGAGCCGCGGCGCTCTGCCAGTTCGCCCTCGGCATCGAGGTGCGCGACGCCGCCCTGCCGGTCATGTGCGCGTCGCTGCCGTTCTGGCTCGCGGGGTTCTGGCGGCCCCATCACATGAAATTCGAGAAGTTCGTCCCGCTCTGGCTCGACTTCAAGCTCGAGGACCAGAGGATCCTCTACCGCTCCACCCCCGTGCTCGAGGGCGCGCAGACCTCTCCCGTGCCGGGACGCCCTTCGCGAAAGGCCAAGCGCAAGGCGAAGAGGAAGGGGGCGGAGGCGAATGCTGCTGTTCGATAAGACCAATAAGAAACCCAAGGAAAAGGAGGCGGCGGCACGCAAGGGCAGGCTGCCCGTGCGCGGCGCGCATGCCCGCACGACGGGGCTCGAGGAAGAGGAGAAGAAAGTCGAGCAGGCGGCGCGCCGCAAGAGGCGCGCGCGAGCCGAGGCCAAAGACGTCCTTTCCGCAATCGGCTACGACGCCATGTACGCCGACGGGACCGCGCAGGTCGAGGAGGGCCTCTTCAGCCAGACCATCGAGTTCGGGGACATCAGCTACCAGTCCGCGCGCGAGGAGAACCAGCAGTCGGTGTTCGCGGCGATGAGCGAGCTCTACGACTACTTCGGCTCGGAGACCTCCGTGCAGCTCACCATAACCAACACTCCCATACCCGAGCGCGAGATCGGGCGCAAGCGCTTCTTCGAGAAGAGCGACCCGCGCGTCGACGAGTACGTCGAGGAGTACAACCGCATCCTCAACGACAAGATGCGCGAGGGGGTCTCCAACCTCGTGCGCCACCGCTATCTCACCTTCCTCGTGGGGGCAGATGACCTCGACGCCGCCGCGCCCAGGCTCGCCCGAGCCCGCAGCGACTGCATGCAGACGCTCGCCCGCATCCGCTGCGAGGCGCGCATGCTCGACGGGGCAGAGCGCCTCGAGCTCGTCCAGTCACAGCTGCGGCCGAAAGCGGAGTTCACCTTCTCGTGGGACAAACTGTCCCAGCTAAGCGGGCTTCGCACCAAGGACCTCATCGCGCCCTCGGTGCTCGACTTCAAGCCGGACGGGCGCGCCGACTGCTACCGGGCGGACGGCGCCTGGTGCCGCGTGCTGGTCTTCCGCGGATTTGGCAGCGATCTCGAGGACGACTGCATCGCCAACGTCGTAGACCTGCCGATGCCGCTCAACGTCACGCTCCACATCCATCCCATGGGCAAGGCCGCCGCGGTGGCCTACGTGAAGAAGCGCATCGCCTGGATGGACAAGGAGGTCATCGACGAGCAGATGAGCGCGGTCAAGAAGGGCTACGACTTCTCCATCCTGCCTCCCGAGCTCTCGCACTCCAAGGAGGAGGCCGAAGAGCTCCTCGACCAGCTCCAGAACAAGAACCAGCGACTGTTCACCTACACGGGGCTCGTGTTCACCTACGCGGACACGGCAGAGGCCCTCGACCACCAGACCCGCCAGATCATGGCGGCGGCGCGCCAGCGCTCCATCGAGGTGGAGCCGCTTTCGTACCGCCAGCGCCAGGGCATGAACTCGATCCTGCCTTTGGGGCTTAACCACGTGGAGGTTTCGCGCTACATGACGACCGCGCAGATCGCCATACAGATGCCCTTCGCCTCCCAGGAGCTCAACCAGGAAGGCGGCGGCTACTACGGCCAGTCCAAGCAGTCGGGCAACCTCGTCATCTGCAACCGCAAGAAGCTCGCGAGCCCCATGGGGTTCGTCTGCGGCAAGCCGGGCTCGGGCAAGAGCTTCAGCGTCAAGCGCGAGATCATGAACACTATCCTGGCCTATCCCGACGACGAGGTAATCGTCTTCGACCCGGCGGGCGAGTACGCGCCGGTCGTGGAGCCCGCGGGCGGCACCTGCATACGCTTCTCGCCGGACACCGACACGTTCATGAACCCCTTCGACCTCTCCGACGTCGCCGACAAGGCCAACCAGGCGCAGCTCGCCTTCAAGATCGACGCGATACTGGCACTCTCGAGCGCGACCATGGCAGAGGGGCGCGAGGGGCTGCCCGAGGCAGACAAGTCGATCATCAGCCGCTGCGTGGAGCTTGCCTACATGCGCTGCGAGGACAAGGGCCGCCTGCCCGTGCTGGGCGATTTCTACGAGCTGCTGCTCGACCAGGAAGAGCCCGAGGCGCGCGACATCGCGCTGCGCTACGAGCGCTACGTGAAGGGCGCGCTGTCGTTCTTCAACCACCAGAGCAACGTCGGCTTCGAGAGCCGCATCACCAACGTCGACTTCAAGGACCTCTCGCAGAACATGAGGGTCTTCGGCATGCTCACGGCGCTGGAGGCGGTGCGTAACCGCATGTACGCGAACTTCGAGCGCGGCGTGACCACCTGGCTCTACATCGACGAGGTGCAGAGCCTCTTCGGGCACCCTGCGATCATCAGCTACTTCTCTAAGTTCTGGGCGGAGGGCCGCAAGTTCAACCTCATCTGCACGGGCATCACGCAGAACTCGACCTACATGCTCGAGCACGAGGACGCCCGCAACATGGTGCTCAACTCGGACTTCGTGCTGCTCCACAAGCAAAGCCATCTGGATCGGAAAAGCTGGGTGGACCTGCTGGCCCTCTCGGCGCAGGAGGAGGGATACATCGACGACTCCATCAAGGCAGGCGAAGGCCTGCTGGTGGCAGGCGGCGTGCGCGTGCCCCTCAAGGACGACTTCCCGAAAGGGGCGCTCTACGACCTTTTCAACACCAAGCCCGAGGAGATCGCCCAGATAAAGCGCGCCCAGGCGTTCGCGCGCGCCCGGGAGGGCGGCGATGCCTGAGAGCCTGGCGAAATACTCGACCGACTCCGAACGCCTCGAGGCGACAAGCCGCGAGCAGGCGCGTGCGCTCGGGATGGACGACCGGCCAGACGCCATCTCGGCAGGGATCGTGAAAGGATCGACTGAGCGCGCGGGCGAGGCGCTCTCATCGAGGGGCAAATCTCCGGGGCGGGGCAGGGCGGACTTCGCCGAACCCTCCCCTGTCGGTGCGGGCAGGCCGAAGGTGAAATCCCGCCTCGCCGCCCAGGCCAAGGGGAACCTCAAGCGCGCGATCGCCGATGCCGCCGCGTCCGAGGCAGACGACTCCGAGGAGCTCTCCGGCATCGGACAGGCGAGCAGCACCTTCCGCGGCGCACGCTCCGTCATCGCACGGCATTCCGCCTCCAAGAAGGCCACTGCCGCCTCGAAGCCTAAAGGCCCGCTGAAAGGGACCGCAAAGCATGCCAAGGCGGGGGCCTTCGGTCAAGGCGCTGCCGCGAAGGCCCGGCATGCGGCCGTCGGCCAGGCATCTGCCGGGGCCGCGAAGGCGGCTGCATCCGCCGGCGGCAAGGGCGCGGTCGTGAGCGCGGTCTCGTCGGTCGCCGTCCCCGTGGCAGGCGTGCTCGCAGCGGTCGTGGCGTTCCTGCTCGCCGTGCTCGCAATCTCCCAGATCGTGAGCGCCCTCTTCGGCTTCTGGGAAAACGAGGCGTCCAAAGCCTCCCTCGAGGGGCTGCCGCCCTACATCACCTACGAGATGGTCGAGGAGGCGCTCGCGTGCCAGGAGGAGTACGGGCACCCCGCAGGATGTACGATCGCGCAGATCATCGTCGAGTCGGGGCAGGGCGACCACCTCTCGGGGCTCGCCACGCAGGACCACAACCTGTTCGGCATGAAGTGGTCGAGCGCCTACGCGCTGTGCGAGGAGGTCGCGGGGAAGAGCTCGTGGAGGACCGGCGAGGAGTACGGCGGCGAGCAGGTCACCGTCACGGCGGATTTCATCAGCTTCGTCGGCGACGCGGAGTGCATCCGCTTCCGCAGCCGCGTCTTCCTGCAGGCCGATCGCTACGCGTCAAACGCGCTCATACGCGAGGCGATTGCGAACCACGACTCGGACAAGATGGCCGAAGGGCTCAAGGATGCGGGATGGGCGACGAGCTCGAGCTACGTCGAGAGCCTGAAATCCGCCATGGAGACCTACGGCCTCTACCGCTTCGACGGCATGAGCCTGGAGGACTTCAGGTCCGGGGCGGTCTCGGCAGACGCGATCGTCTCCGCCGCCTACAGCCAGCTCGGGGTCCCCTACGTGTGGGGCGGGACGACGCCGGGCGTCGGCCTGGACTGCAGCGGCCTCACCCAGTACTGCTACCGCCAGGCGGGGATCTCGATTCCGAGAAACACTGAAAGCCAGTACGCCCAGGGCAAGAAGCTCTCCCTGTCGGAAGTCCAGCCGGGCGACATCCTCTACCGAACGGGGCATGTCGGCATCTACATAGGGGGCGACCGCTACATCCACGCGCCCCATCGGGGCGAGGTCGTGAAGATCGCAAGCGGGATCTCGAGCTTCACCTGCGCCCTGTCGTATCGATAGACAAGGAGCAAGAAGATGGACAAGAAGACGAAACTGATGGCCATATGCGCCGCAGGCGCTGCGGCGATCCTTATAGGGGCAGGGCTCGCGCGCTGTGCGATCGCGCCCAGCGATCCCAATCCCGTCGTTCCCGTGGAGGAGCAAAGCCGACAGGCAGAGCAGGCGGGCGAATCCCTTGCCGGCTATGCGGGCACCACCTGGGAGAGCGAGGACGGTACGTGCACGCTCACGCTCTCCGATTCGACGATCGTGGAGTCTGGAGAGGCGGGAGTCCAGGTGATGTACTACGAGGTGCTCTCCGAGGAACCCGACGATGATGGCCTCTCGGCGCAGATCTCCTTCACGCGATCTGCCGGCGAGGCCGCCTCCCAGACGCTGCTCTCCATAAACGACACGGGAGGCCGAAAGAGCATCTCATGCGACGCGTTCGCGCTGTCGAAGAGCTACCTCATCGCCGAGGGCTCCGAGGCCGGGATCGAGCTCTCCGCCCACTCGCCGGAGCTCAACGAGCTCCTCGATGCCGAAGACGCCGAGATCGCCTCCGCCATAGCGCAGAAGGCATCCTCGGCGTCCCCGACGGCAACGCTCGCCACCTGGGACGGCGAGGTCTACATCGACTGCAACGAGGACGTCCTCACGACCTCCTTCCACCTGAACGACGCGGCCTCGACTATCGTGCAGCTCTCCCTCGACCGCGGATCCGGGGAGATGAGCGCGCTATGAGGCGGGCGGCGTCGATGATCTCAGACAGGCGCTTTCTCCTCGCGTTCGCCTCCACCTTGCTCTTCGCGACGCTCATGCTCGTCCCGGCGTCTCCCGCCTACGCGAGCATCGCCGACGACGTGAACGCATGGCTCGCCGGGCTTCTGAGGGACGCGTGCAACTGGATGTTCACCAACCAGGTGGCGGTGCTCTCGAGCATCGGCTACGAGGGCATCATCGGCGCGGACTTCTCGCAGATGCTCACGACCGCAGGAGATGTCTCCATGTACGACATCGCGCGAGGGGTCTGGGACGCCGCGGTGCTTCCCATCGGATGCGGGGTGCTCGGGCTGGTGTTCACGGTGAAGCTCATCCAGATAAGCCAGCGCATGGACGGCAACGCCTCCTTCCCCGGCGTGAAGGAGGTCGTCTTCCTGCTGGTCTTCTTCGCCGTGTTCCTGTTCCTCATACAGAACAGCTTCGAGCTCATGGAGGCCATCTACGCGGTCGTGGGACTCGCCATCGACCGCACGATGTCGCTGTTCGGCTCGGGCGGCGCGATCGACCTTACCGCCGTGAGCGTGGTGACCGAAGACGACGACGTCCCGGCGCTCATAGCGCTCCTCTTGGTATCGGTCATCAGCTGGGTCGTGGTGCTCGGAGCCTACATCGTGGCGCTCGTGGTCTGCTGGGCGCGCGCCATCCAGCTCTACATCATGGCCGCGTTCAGCCCGATCCCGCTTTCCCTCATGGCGTTAGACGACACCCGCCAGATAGGAATCGGATACCTGAAGAACTTCACGGCGGTGTGCCTGGCGGGGCTGATCATCCTGATTCTGCTCATAGCCTTTCCGCTCATCTTGGGAGGCCTCACCGGGGCGAGCACCTCGACGGGCACCCCCATCGACGGCATAGCGACGGGGCTCACCTACGCGCTGCAGTACCTAGCGATGTGCGTGCTGCTCATCCTCTCCCTCGTCAAGAGCGGCGCATGGGCGCGCGACATCGTCTCGGGAATCTGATCTGGGAACTGACGTTTTGAAAGGGGGTGGTCGCCTTGGATGGCTGACCGAAACCGAAGGCAAGGCAATCAGGCGGGGCTTCCACAACTACGCCCGCCTAAAGGATGCAAAGAAAGGGGCATGAAATGCCTGAGAAGAAGAACACCTATCTCACGCTCCACAAGAACTTCGTGCGCACCGACATCGAGTACACCGACCGCGTGACGGGAGAGGTGCGCACGTTCAACTCGGTGACGCTGCCCAAGGGGACGGTGATCGACGGGGTGGACGTGAGCTACTACCAGTTCAGCCCGATGTTCGTCAACGAATCCCGCTACCGCGGCGAGAACTACCGCGACATCCCGCTTCTGACGGATCGCGAGGTGTGGCTCAAGAAAAGCGTGCTCGACGAGGACGGCCAGCCGGTGCTCGACGAGCGAGGAAAGCCCGCCAAGGACATCGTGCGCGTCATGCCGGCGCAGATCAAGGAGGCGCTCGACCGCAACCGCAGCGAGTACCTGCAGAGCCTCTCCGAGAAGGCGCGCGGCGCGCGCGAGGGCTCGGAGCGCCTGGGAAACGGCGATAGGCGCGCCGCCCAGAGCCGCGAGAGCATCGCGATGTAGGAGGAGGTGCGCGAGAAATGAAAGAGAAGACGATGGAGAGGATAACCTCCTCGAAAATCGTGCGGGTCGCCATGGCGATGGCGCTCGTGCTGTCCGTCGCCATCGTCCCGACCAAGGCATATGCCTCCGGGAACGTGAACGTCTCGATCGGCAAGAGCATCCCCTATGCCGGATACGAGACGACCCAGATGAGCGCCAACGGCAACGACGCCTACTGCATCGAGCCGTCGCGCTCCACGCCCGATGCGGGAACCTATCCGACGAGCGAGGCGGGAGATCTGGCGGCGGCCATGTGGTTCTCCTATGGGGCACCCGGCTTCGACGCGTCCATGTGGCCCAGCTCCTGGTACGACGGAAGCGGCATGGACGAGGACAAGTACCGCGTGGCGAGCCACATCCTGCTCTCGTACGCCAACCTGGGATCTGCCGCCGAGGCGACCTACGGCACGAGCGCCGAGTTCGCCTCCTGGGCGGAGCGCGAGATCGCGGGCGACGTGTGGAGCCAGGTCAACGCACGTGCGAACGAGGTCTCCACGGGATTCTCGGCCATCAGGATCCATGCGGGATCAGACGCCCAGACGCTCGCCAGCTTCACGTGGGAGCGCGGCGGCGTGAAGATCGCCAAGGTCGATGCGCAAGCCGGCGCAGGCGAGCAGGGCGACGCCTCGCTCGAGGGCGCCGAGTTCGCCATCGTCAACGCATCGGGGATGAACTCCTACGTGAACGGCCACAGCTACGCAGACGGCGAGACGGTCATGACCATCTCCACCTCCTGGGACGGCTCGGCCTACACCGCGCAGACCGCGAGCGACGCGCTGCCGTGCGGCACCTACCGCATCGTTGAGGCGAACGCTCCGGAAGGCTACCTTCCCTGGGAAGGCGAGCTCGGGTTCGCCATCGAGGGCGACGGCCAGGTCGTCGACCTTTCCGGCGACCCCGTGCATGACGACGCGATACGCGGCGGCGTGCAGGTGACCAAGGCCGACGCGGAGCTCGGCGAGTCCGAGGCGGTCGGCGGGAACGGGCATGCAGCAGAAGGCGTCGGCACGACGCTCTCCGGCATCGAGTTCGCCATAACGAACGCCTCCGAGAACAAGGTCCTCGTAGGCGATGCCTGGTACGAGCCGGGCGAGGTGATCGCCGTGATCGAGACCGCGTGGGACGATGGAATCGGCTCCTACGTCGCGAGGACCGCGCCCGACGCGCTGCCCTATGGCACCTACACCATCCAGGAGACCGCGACCAACGACTCCTACCTGCTCACCGACGGCGAGCCTAGGACCTTCGAGATCCGGACCGACGGCATCGTCGTGACTGCCGACGCGGAAGGTGGCGAGCTTGTCTTCCACGACCAGGTCGTCCGCAACGACCTCAAGCTCTCCAAGAAGGCAGAGGATACCAACGCGAGCCTGCAGGTCCCCTTCGCCATCACCAACGTCGCGACCGGCGAGACCCACGTGCTGGTGACCGACCGCAACGGCCAGGCCTCGACCGAGGCGGGCTGGAACAAGCACACCCACAACACCAATGCCAACGACCACCTGCTCGAGGCCGAGGCCATCGCCTCCGACATGATGGACCCCGAAGCCGGCATCTGGTTCGGGCTGGGCGAGGACGGCTCGTCCGCTCCTGCCGATGACGCCCTCGGCGCGCTGCCGTACGGCCAGTACACCTTGGAGGAGCTTCCCTGCGAGGCCAATGAGGGCTACGAGCTCATCACCAAGACCTTCTGGGTCGAGCGCGACTCTGGGGTGGCCGAGGCCGTCTGGATGACGCTCGACGACAAGGAGGGGCCGAAGATCGAGACGCAGGCGGCTGACGCCGCCGACGGCGATCAGACCGCCCAGGCGGGCGGGCAGGTGACGATCGTGGACACCGTCTACTACGAGAATCTCGAGTTCGGCGGCACCTACACCCTCACCGGCACGCTCATGGTTAAGTCCACTGGCGAGCCTCTGCTCGACGCCGAAGGCAGCCCCGTGACCGCCACCAAGGAGTTCACGGCGAACAACACGAACGGGTCGGTGGACATCGAGTTCACCTTCGACGCGAGCCTGCTCGCGGGCGAGGACGTCGTGGCCTTCGAGAGCCTCGTGAAGGATAGCATCGAGGTAGCAGTCCACGCAGATATCGAGGACGAGGGCCAGACGGTCCATTTCGTCGACATCGGCACCACGGCGGCCGACGCCGCCGACGGCGACAAGCTCGTGACGGGCTCCGAGGTCATCATCGCTGACGAGGTGGCCTTCGAGGGTCTGACCCCTGGAGGCTCTTATACGCTCGAGGCGACGCTGATGGACGCCGAGACGGGCGAGCCGCTGAAAAGCGGCGAGGGGCTTCTCGCGACTGACGTGGCCGCGACCGTCGAGTTCACGCCCGAAGCTGCCGAGGGTACCCAGACGGTAGAGCTCTCATTCGATTCCTCCGGCCTCGGCGGTCACCGCCTGGTGGTGTTCGAGAAGCTGCTCGACGCCGAAGGCACCGTCCTCGCGGTGCACGAGGATATCGAGGACGAGGGCCAGTCCGTCACGGTCGTCGAGATCGGCACCACGCTCGTCGACGCCGCCGACGGCGACCACATGGTCGAGAACGGGACGGTCACCGTCGTGGATACCGTCGAGTACAAGGGGCTCGTCGCAGGAGAAACCTATACTGCCCACGGCACCATCATGGACAAGGCGACTGGCATGCCCCTTGAGGACTCGGAAGGCAATCCGGTGACCTCAACCGCGGAGTTCGTGGCGGAAAGTTCTGAGGGAACCGTAGAGATCACCTTCGAGTTCGATGCTTCCCAGCTCGAGGAGGGCGCCTCCCTCGTGGCGTTCGAGGAGGTGCTCGACGTGAACGGGAACGTCATCGCGGTACATCAGGACCTCGAGGACGAGGGGCAGACCGTGGTCGTCGACAACCCCGAGACTCTCGGCACCCCCTACGACAAGACGGGAGGCGACCTGCTTCCCGTATGGGTTCTGATCAGCGCCTTGATCCTCTGCGGCGGCGCTGCGGGCGCATACGCGCTTCGCGGCCGCATCCGTCGAAACGCATCAGTTGGCGAGGGATCCACTGACGAGGGTCCCGAGAAGTAGCCGGGTCCCGGTCGATCGAAGAGGGCGGGGCGGCGATGAGCCTCCCCGCCCGTCTTCCTGGAGGTTCAAGTGAGCACAAATATCAAGCAGCGATTTGCAATCATGGTGGCGGTGACAGCGCTGGTCGGTGCTGCGGCGTTGGGGTTGTGGCTCTTCAGCATCCATGACAGGGCGGCAGATGTAGACCCCTCTCCTATCTCGGCAGATGCTTCGGGAAGCGATGCGGCATCCGATGGCGCCCCGACGGTCGACTGGGAATTCTGGCTGTCGGTGAACCCCGACATCGTGGCGTGGGTGAGCGTCCCGGGGACTGATATTGACTATCCGGTGGTACAGGCGAGCGCCGACGATCCGACCTTCTACCTCGACCACGACGTCTACCGCTGCTGGAACCCCTACGGATGCCCCTACCTCGACGCCGGCTGCGCGGGGCGGGGAATCGACAGCCCGCTCGCTCTCATGTTCGGCCACCACATGAACGACGGCAGCATGTTCTCGGCATTCGCGAACTACTCGGACAGGGGGTTCGCGCAGGAGCATCAGGAGATTCTCCTGCAGACACCCGAGAGGGACATTCGCCTGAACGTCATCGCGGCGGACGTCGTGGATTCGAACGCTGAGCACAAGCGCCTGGAGTTCGCCGACGACGGAGAGCTCGGCTTTTGGCTCGAGAGGCTGCTGGCCGAAGCGGACGTCGTGCTCGACGTCGACGTTGAGGCGGATAGCGTCAAGGCGTTCTGCACCTGCAGCTACGGCAGGTGGAACGGGCACGAGAGGACGATAGTGTATGCGCGGGAGGAGGTGGTGTGATGCAATCGACCATATGCTTCTTCATCGGCATGGCGATGATGGCGTGCGCGATCGTGGGGTACGCCTGCATTCGGGTGGGCGCCATGAGCGAACGTGAGGAAATGCTCGCCGAGGGCAAGCGGGAACCCTAGGCTGCTTTCGGCAAAAAAATAGGGCAGAAACGCTTTCGCGATCCCGCCCCGCAAACCCGAAGGTTTCTGTCTGGCTATAATTATCGTGATTGCGGCCCGTTTGTCAAATCGAGCATATAGGATTTACCAGTATCACCGTTGGCTCAGCCATGCCTGGAAGACCTTTGACAGAAAGTCGTATGCCGAGATGATAGTCGTGTTCCCCCTGTACCAATCCGAGTTCTCCTCTGCACGTTGCCTAAATGCCAGGAATCCGTCGTATGCTCTCGCCTGCCTTTCTCGGGTGACGAAACGGTTGCAGGCATAGGCGAGCACCGTCGTCTGGAGCACTCGCGGATTGCGCATCTTGGATCGTCTCAGGCGCTTCGAGACACCTGCGTCGCCGAGCGCTTTCGCGACCGATGCGGGGTATCTCGTCGACGTGGCCGAGGAGATACCCAAGCCGTTGATGACGGCGCTCGAATGGGCAGCGGCGTTCCTGAGCGAATTCGCTCGCCTGAGAAGGTAATGGTCATCTCTCATTTCCGTATCGCCCCATCGGTTTGCGCAGAAGAGGTAGAAGCTGGCAAACGCGCCGAACGACGACAGCTCCAGGAACACCCATGCCGGCATCTCGTCTAGCGGATAGCGCTCGACGAGCGGTCCGAGGTAGGCGTCGTTCTCCAAGCGCGAGATCTCGCCTTCGCGCCTGTTGCGCTCGGCGTGGTTGAGGTGCGTGAGGTAGTCGGCGAGGACGGAGTAGCCGTCCTCGTTGCGATTGTCGGTTATTTTCTCGACGAGTTTTGTCTTGGCGGCGTTCTCCACGTCGAGTGTGAGCGGCAGCAGGAACCTGCGCAGTTCCTGGTCTATCCCCGCGAGGTCGACCAGTTGCCCGAAGTCGAGCCCGGCATACTCGCCGTCGTGCTTGCCGCCCACCCGTTTGGGAAAGAGCACGCGGTACGCCGCGAGGCGGAAGTAGTGGTCCTGCTCGGAGAGGATGCGAGAGGCCTCTCCCTCGTCGCACAGCTCGAAGGTCACGCCCTTGGACTTCAGGTGCTCTATCTGCTCCTCGACGGTGAGCTTGGGCTTTCTTTTATTATCTTCTGCGATTTCGTTCATAGCTTCGATCTTTCGTGCTTGGATAGGGATCGGTCTCGAGGGACGGAATGCGCGCCGTTTCTCAATTATCCTTCTTTTCGCATGCAATTGCGCGTGAAACGGCGATTGGAAGGTGCGCCTTGCCTACATGAACCGGAACACCGCCTTGAACATCCAGCGGACGAACGCCCCGATTCCCCTGAACACCGCTTTAATCATTTCCGAATCCTTCCATCCAATCGTCTTCCATGTCGTCTGCTGGCACCTCCTGTGCCGCTTCGGCCTCGACCGCCCTTTCGAGTGTAAGCGGAGTGACGCCGACCGCCTCCGCCATGAGCGCCTGGCTTGCCGCCAGCCTCTCGTCGTCGTTCGCCAGGTAGCCGCTCAGCCTCACGATGCGGCTGGCGAGCGACCCTCCGGGCCCAACGAAGAGGGCGCAAGCGCGATCTACCCTGGCGACGTCCACGAGCTCGCCGAAGAGCCTCGCGAGCACCGTCGAGCCGTCCAGGGTGACGCTCTCGATTCCGGCGGCCTCTCTCGGGGTGGCGAGCTGGAACCTCCAGCCCTTCTCGCGCCTCGCCTCGGGGGCCTCTCCGCCGTCTGTCCGGTAGGCCTCGTTCGCGGCGTAGCAGTGCGCCGTGAGCCAGAGGCCCTTCTTCTCGACGTCTGCGTAGTCGAGCGTAAGATCGGCGAGCATGCTCTTGCCCGAGAACGGCTGCGCCTCGGTGAAACGGTCGGTGTCGAACGCCTCGATGCGCCCGCGGTAGGCGACCTCCACCCTCATCGGAGCTCCCTCCTTTCTCGCCGCCGTTCCTGCTGTGCCTGCGTCTCGCGGCTACGCGGTTTCGCGTCGCCGCGCCTGACGGGCGCTTCCTCGCCCTGCGGCTGCCTTTGCCGCCTTGTCTGCGCGGTTTCGGGCAGGAGCCTGTTCGCCGCCGCGTATGCGCGCACCTCGCGCAGCGCTTCCGCCCGTTCGGCGGAATCGCCGTCGGCGCGGCCTTCGAGCCTTTCGATCCTCCTGTCGAGGTCTGCCAGGCTGTGCGCGTTCGCGGACATGAACGCCTCTATCGCGCCGGCGAGACGTTCCAGCTCCGACAGGTCGTTCAGCTCGATGGCGCTTTCGGCTTCGGAGAGTATCCGTCGGGATGCCGCCGGGGCTGGGTGCCAGGCGGCGATCCTGTCGAAGCGCCGCCTGAGCGCCTCCTGGCCGAAGGAGAGCCCCAGCTTCTCGCCTCCGATGCGCCAGGTGGGGTGGTCTGAAAGCGAGTAGATCCAGTCACGTCGCCACGACTTCTCCGAGTTCTGCGAAACATCCACTTCGAGCGCCTCGAGCACGGCCATGAACTCGTCCTCGTTGCGGGCGAGCGCCTTGGCCACCGTGACCCGGTTGCGGATGTCTGCGACCCACGAGTAGCCACCCTCTTTCTGGATCTCCCGCTCGGCGCGCCGCATGTATACGCTCTGCAGCGTCGCGGGCGTCGCCTTGCGCGTCTGCCCCTCGTCCTCCTCCCTCACGGTGTCGTTGCGCATGAAGCGATATCCGCGTTCCTCTGCGAGATCCTGAAGGCTGCGGTTGAGCTCCAGCGGGTCGGGGGTCTGCAGCCTGCGTTCGGTGGCGAGGTTGGTGTTGTTGACGACGATGTGGGCGTGGGGGATCCTGCGCTCGTTGTCGTCGTGCAGGACAATCGCCGCCTCGAAGTCGGCGAAGTGCCTGAGCGCCCAGGCGCTCGCGAGCTCCGCCACCTGGTCTGCGGTCAAGCCGTCTTGAGGATCGGGCGACATGACGAAATGCTTGAAGGTCCTCGCCGGCTTGCCCCGATACGGGGTGTCGTTGCCGCAGGCGCGCCTCGTCGCGTCCATCGAGTCCGCCCAGTCGAACCCGGCCGGGGCGGCCGAGACGTCCTCGAAGGCGCGCTCCTCCTGCCATGCGAAGTTCATGACCATGATCCCGAGGGCGCGCCCTCCCTTCTCGAGGTAGTGCTTTATGCCGGCGCATCCCGTGTGGCCGGCTATGGGCTTCAGCAGCGGCATGCTAGTCTCCGCCCACTATGGCACGGCCTTCGAGCGAGGCGAGCTCGCCCGCCATCTCGCAGCGACCCTCGTCGACCTGCGCGAGCAGAAGCGCGCACTCGTCGAGCTTGCTGGACACCCACTCCAGGTCGCCCCTTCCGTGGTCCAGCGCGAACTTGATGGAGTTGAGGGCGTGAACGCCCTGGTTGTAGTGGTGCCCCCACCTGACGAGCTCGCGGGAGAGCCTGCGCATTGAGAGTCCGTCGAGCAGCACGCCTCCGCGCTTCGCGTTCTCGGCATCGTCCGCGACCATGCGGGCGACGTAGCGCAGGTACTCGGAGCGGGTGAGCCCCTCCTCGTCGGCGCGCTCACAGACCGCGCGGAAGTCCGCGTCGCTCACGCGGGCGGTCAGCACGTTGTCGTATCTCAAGACCTTCGTCATCTTCTCCATCCTTCGCATCCTCCGCCGCCCCGATGCGGTGGAGGCTCGGGCGGCGCTCTTTCCAGGGGCGCGGGGCATCCCCCGCATGGCGCGGGCCGGGGAGCTTGCGGCAGCTTCGCGCGCCCGGCGGCGTCGCCTCCGCTTCGGGCTCTGGGCTCCGGGGCGGGGTGCGCCGTGCGCCCAGGCCGCCATCTATCTCGTGTATACGAGATAGGCTACTTGCTGGAAACGGCGCAGGCGCCCCGCAGGGGCTCCTGCGCGGGTTCTACCTGCCTCCGAGGAGCCCTTCCGCCGTCTCGGCGATCTCTCCGAGCGCCTGCCTGTCCAGCTCGCTCGGCGGGTTTTCTTCCGTCTTCGACTCGTAGCTCCTGAGCGCGCGAAGGGCGCTTGCGAGCGCCGCCGCGGGCTTGGGCGCGGGACCCTTCGCGTCTTCTTCGGCGGCGGGCTCGGCGGTCGACTTCTTGAGGAACTCGGTCGTCTCCTTCTTGCCCAAGGGCTGCGCCCGCCATGCCGCATGGAGCCGGTCCTGCGCATCGGAATCCAGATCGGCGAGGATCCCCACGGCGTCCGCCGAGAGCGCGTCCGCGAGCGCGGCCTCGCGCCACTGGGGCGTGAGCCTCTCCTCGATCTTGCGCGCGAGAGACTCCTGGCGCTGGATGGTCTTGCCCGATACCTTGCGTCCGGTCTGCTCGGATATGATCGCCGCCTTGATGTCCTCGGTGCGCACGCCCGCAAGCCCCGGGTTCTCTGCCCTCATGCGCTCGACCTCCACGCCGAGCGCGCGGCTCGCCGCTGCACGCTCCGATACGGTGAGGCTGCGCACGAAGTAATTGGCGGCATGCAGCAGCATGACGGACTGCTCGTCGGTGATGTCGCGGATGACACGGCAGGGAATCTGAGCGTATTTCTCGTCTTCTTCGGCGAGCAGGGCGTAGGCCGCCTTGCGGCGGTGCCCGCTCACCATCTGCCAGCCCCCGTCGTCGAGCTTGCGGACGAGCGGCAGGTCGGTGAGCCCCTCCTCCTTTATGCTCCTTGCCAGCTGGGCTATGCCCGCATCGTCCATCGAGTAGGCGGCGTTGGCGGGATGGTCGGCTATCTCGCCGACGGGGATCCTCTCGACGGGGTAGTCGCTTCGGGTCGACGCGTTCCTGTCGAGCAAGCCCGAGATGGTGAAGCCGGATGCGACCGATTTAGCCATGGAGCACCTCCTCTGCGAGCCTCTCGTAGTCCTTCGCGGGGCGGCTGTCGGGCTTGAACGTCGCCACGGGCTGCCACTGCCAGCTCCCCTCGCACACCTTGGAGCTCGCGTGTATGACGGTGGCGAACTGGTTTTCGGGGAAGTAGGAGTCCAGCACTTCGGCCCCGGTCGCCTCGGCGTTGGTCATGAGGCCGGGCACGCAGGTGCGCAGTATGCGCCATGAAGGCGTGGGCACGCGCAGCGCGTCGGAGATGGACTCGATGGCGCTGACCGTGAGGGCGGTGCCGCGCATGACGGTGGAGTCGAGCTTCACCGGCACGATCACCATGCCGTCGCCCGCAGCGGCCAGGTAGGCGTTGAAGGCGAGGCGCTTCATCGTGGGGCTGCAGTCGACGATGCAGACGTCGTAGTCGCCCGCGCAGTCGTCGAGCGCGAAACGAAGACGCTGCTCGCGCAGGAGCAGCTCGTTTTGGTCGACGAGTTCTATGGTCGAGGGCACGACGGAGAGCCCGTCGGCCTCGGTTTCGAAGGCCACGTCGCCGACGGGCGCGTTCCCGTAGAGGAGCTCGACGGCTCCTCGACGCTCGGCCGTGGCGCGGTCGTAGAGCCCGAAGAAGTCCGTGGCGGACGCCTGCGGATCCAGGTCTATCAGGAGCGTCCTCAGGCCCCGCCTGGCGTAGATGGTGGCGAGGTTGACCGCAGTGGTGGTCTTTCCGACCCCGCCCTTGTAGTTCGATATCGCGAGCGTCCTCATGCTTCCTCCGTCCTCTCTGCGATTGTCGATGGCGTTTACCCCGAGTATACAGAACGGAAACGTTCTGTTAATACCGACCGTTCGCCATGGGGTGGCGGTTCGCCATGGGGCGAGCCGCCTGCAAACGGCCCCCTCCGTCCAGAGGGGGCCTGCCCAGGCGGGCCCGGAGGTCCTAGGCCTCGCCGAAGGCGTTGATGTGGTGCCTGAGCAGCGCACGGTCCTCGCCGACGACGATCATGCTGATCTTGTCGAACCTCACGCCGACCGATTCGGCGAAGTCGTTCTCGGCGAGCCAGGAGACCGCGAGCAGCTCCATCGTCTCGCGATCGTTCCTCCCGTCGCCGAAGCCGGCGCCGGAGTTCGGGCGCGCGGAGACGTCGACGAACACGAGGTCGTCGGACTCGGGGTCGCGTGCAACCAGGTCGATGGCTCCTCTCGTCTCGGGCGACTTCCACCCGGTCGCGAGCGTCTCGTAGCCGCGGACCTCGAGGAAGCGGGCTGCCGCCTTGACCGCCCTGTCCTGGAGAGTGGGATTGGTGTTCATGGTGACCTCCGTTCGGTTGGGGCGGAGCCCCTTGCCCCGCCTTGTGGCATCGGGGCCGCACCGCCTGCCGCGCCCTGCAAGGGAGGAAGCGAAGGCGCGTTCCTCGCCCCATCGGGCCGTTGGTTTTCCGAAGCCCGGAGGGCGCTTTGTTTTGCCGCTTTCGCCTTTTCTCTCGGGCGGCAAAAGAAATCGGAAAAGCATCGCAACCCTTGCGGGGCGCATCGGGCGGCTGTGCGAACCTTTGATGCCCAAGGAGGAGGCAAGGCGATCCGATCGAACGGAGCCCGCCGTGCCGCGAATGCCCCCAGGAGGCTGTCTGAGGGTCGACTGCTCGGGGGAAGCCCTTGCCGGACCGCCCGGCGGAGCTAGCCCCTCGCCATCCTGAGGACCGCCGCGTCCTGCTGCGCCACGTCGTCCCCGACCGCCCCGAGCTCGTCGGCGCCGAGGTCGATGAACACGCGCGTCAGCACCTGCATGAGCTCGATGAGGCGCTCGTCGATGCCGTCGGCGCTCCTGAGCCTCCTGAGCTCGACGTAGACGGATCTCATCTGGTCGCGCAGCATCCTGTAGACCCTCACGTTCGGGCTGACGTTTATGTCGCGGCACTCGAGCCTGGAGGTTATGTAGTCCTGCTTGGTCATGCCGCTCGCCGCCACGAGGGCGTTTATCACCTCGTCCTCCTCCGGCGAGACCCGGAACGCTATCGTCTTGCTGCGCCGGCGCCCTTTGTAGTCGACGGTCGGCCTGGACATCAGGGCCTCCTTCTCTGGTCGAGCGCCGCTGCCATGTCCGACTGCTTGCTGGGGAAGAGGTGGGCGTAGCGAAGCGTCATCTCGTAGGTCTCGTGCCCCAGCCGGTCCGCTATGGCGATCGCGCTGAACCCCATCTCTATGAGGAGCGAGACATGGCTGTGGCGAAGGTCGTGGATCCGGATGGGTTCGAGCCCGCATGCGGCGCAGCCGCGCTTCATCTCGTGGTGCAGGTAGCTTTTGGTGAAGCAGAAGATGCGGCAGGCGCGCCGCTCCTCCGGGATGGATCCGAGGAAATCGGCGAGCTCGTCCGCAAGGAACTCCGGCATGACCACATCTCTCTTCGATTTGGGCGTCTTGGGCGAGGTGATGACGTCCCTCCTCCGGATCCGCTGGTAGCTCTTGGTGACGTGGATGAGGCACTTTCCAAGGTCGATGTCGTTCGGTTCGAGGGCGAGGAGCTCGCCGACCCTCAAGCCGCACCAGTACAGGATCTCGAACGCGTAGAAGCTGGCTGGCTTGTCCATCACCTCCTCGCTGAACGCGAGGTACTGCTCCTTCGTCCAGAACTTCATCTCCGACCCCTGCCGCTCGCCGATCTTGATGGTCGGGGCGGCGGGACTCTTTCCCAGGCCGTAGTACTTGACGGCGTGGTTGAAGATGGCGCTCAGCTGGTTGTTTATGGTTCTCAGGTAGGTGCCGCTGTACGGTTTTCCCTCGTCGTCGTACGAGCCCACCATCTTGTTCTGCCAGTCCACCACGTCTTTGGGGGAGATGTCGCACATCCTCTTGGGTCCGAAGAATGGCACTATCTTCGTGCGGATGATGTGCTCTTTGGTGAGCCAGGTGTTGAGCTTGAGCCTTGGTCTCACGTCTTCGGAGTACCTCTTCACGAATGCCTCGAAGGGCATCGACATGGACCCGTCGGCGCAGGCCAGGAACTCCGTCTCCCATGCCAGCGCCTCTCCTTTGGTCGCGAACCCTCGCTTCACCTTGTGCTTGCGGTTGCCGTCGATGTCGCTGTAATAGCACTGGACGTACCAGGCGCCAGTCTTCCCGTTCATGTAGGCGGGCATCAGCGGGCCTCTTGTCTGGGAACGCCGTCGGCGCAGTGGAAGCGCTCGTAGAAATACTTTCGGCTCACCTTCCCTTTGATGGTGGTGTAGCCTCTCTGCTCCATCTCGGAGTTCAGCATCCTGATAATGCGGTAGGCGTAGGGCCTGCTGATGCTGAGGGCGTGCATGACCTCCTCGACGCCCATGATCACCGGCTTAGAATTCTGCTCCATATCTTCCTCCTTCGTTCGATGAACAGAACAGGAACGTTCTGTAATTCGTGACACTAGCAGAACGAAAATGTTCGGTCAAGACAAATTGAGAACGTTTTTGTTCTCTAGTATCATGGGGGAAACGATCAGAGGAGGAGAGATGACGACGGGAAGCCGCATACGGGCATTGCGCGAGTCGCGGGGGATGACGCAACGGCAGCTCGCTGAGAGGGCCGGCTGCACCGACGCGGCCATCAGGAACTACGAGGCGGGCAGGAGGGCGCTGAAGGGCTCCGCCCTGGATGCGATTGCAGGAGCCCTCGGGGTCGCCCCCGAGGCCCTCATGCCCGTCCAGGCTGAATCCGCCAGGGACGCCCTCGAGCTCCTCTTCAGGATCGAGGAGGAGTTCGGGCTCAGGCCCGTCGGTGGAGGCAGGCTCGCCGTCGCGCCCGGCGCGGAGAAGGCGCCTAAGCTCGCCGCCGCCATCAAGGCCTGGGAATCCCAGGTGGATGCGCTCGACCGCGGAGAGATAACCCCCGAGGAATACGAGTCCTGGAAGAGGGAGTTCGGCGGATGCTAAGCAGCATGCCGCGGGGCGCTCGAGGCTTATGCCGCCAGCATGCAGCTGAATGAAGATCCTTCGACCAAGGGCCTGTTCGCCAGTGGCTATCTGAAGTGATTGCGCCAAGCTCATTATTGACCAATGTTCAATAATGATTTACCATGAGCTAGAGGAGGTGGAAGCTATGCCCAGAATCGTCAAGAACCCGGATGAGCGCAGGCGGGAGCTGCTCGTCACGGCGATGCGCCTCTTCGCCGAGGAGGGCTACGATAACGTCTCGGTGAGGGCGGTGGCGCGGGCGGCGGGCGTTGCGCCGGGTCTCGCCTACCACTACTTCGACTCGAAGCAGAACATGTTCGACGCCGCCATCGAGGAGTACTCGCGGCGTTGCGCCGAGGGCATCATCGCGATCCTCGACGACCGAGGCCTCTCGCTCGACGAGAAGCTCGACCGCGCGATCGAGGCGGGGTCCGACCCCGGCGCGTTCGACCACGCCGACTTCTTCCACGCGGAGGGCAACGGCGCGCTCCACGACAGGCTCTCGCTGGGCATGTGCGAGGCGGTGCAGCCCCATCTCCGCGCGGCGCTCGAGCTCGACGCGCTGCTCAGGGGCGGCCCCCGGGGCGACGCGGACGGGCTCGCCTCCCTCATGGCATACGGGTGCATCGGGCTCGCTTCGGGGCCCGGCATGCCGGACGAGGGCGCCGTGAAAGCCGCCAAGCGCTACTTCGCCGCCCTGGTCGCCGAGTTCAGGTCGGGCGAGAAGGCAGATTAGATAACCGCCCCAATTCCAGTTGGGGCTTTTCTTGACGTTAGATGTTGAACAATGCTCAATAGAAGGGAGCGACATGGAACAGAAGAACGCAGACGAGTTGAAGGCGCGGTCGAGGGCAGCGTTCGACGCCCAGGCTGAGACCTACGACGCCGGAATGCAGGGGGACCATGCGCGGGGGCTCTACCGCATCGTGGCGGGCGAGGTCGCCCGGGCGTGCGGCGGCATCGACTCGCCCCGCGTGCTGGACCTGGGGTGCGGGACCGGGGCCCTCGCCGAAATCGTCCTCGACGAGATCCCGGGCTGCGCCCTCGTGGGGGTCGACCTTTCGGCGAACATGGCCGAGCGGGCGGCCGAGCGTCTCGGCGGGAGGGCGGAGGTGGTCGTGGGCGACGCGGAGCGCCTGCCCTTCCGCGATAATTCTTTTGATGCGGCGTACTGCAACGACTCGTTCCACCATTACCCCGATCCGGCGCTGGCGGCGTTCCAGGTGTGGCGCGCGCTGCGCCCGGGCGGCACCTTCGTCGTCGGCGACGTATGGCAGCCGGCGCCCGCGCGCGCCGTCATGAACGCGTGGATGCCGCACTCCGCCGAGGGGGACGTGCGCATCTACTCCGAGGGCGAGATGCGGGAGATCCTCGGCACGTGGTTCGGCAGCGTGAGCTGGCGGCGGATCGGCCTCACCTCCTGCGTGGCAATCGCGCGAAAAGACTAGCCCCTTCATGTCTAAGATGGAAAAGAATGAAAGCACCCGCCCTTGGAATAAGCCGTCCCGGTCGCGCGAATCCGCCGAGAACTACCTCAGGGCGATCCTGGAGATCCGCTCTTCGCATGGGCGATGCCGCAACGTCGACATCGCGAGGCACTTGGGCATCTCGAGGGCGAGCGTCTCCAAGGCCCTCGTGAAGTTATCGGAGGCGGGTCTTGTCGAGGTCGTCGACCATGACGTTGGCTTCACGCCGGAGGGGAGGGCTATCGCTGAGGCGACGAGTGCGAGGCATCGTTTCTTCGAGAGGCTGCTGCGCGACGCCGGGGTCGCCGCCGACGAAGCATCCAGAGATGCCTGCCGCCTGGAGCACTGCGTCTCCGCCGATTCTTTCGAGAAGCTCTATTCCCACTTGACGAGGAGTCATCCCTCCGAGTAAAACGACGGCTGAGCGCGCCAGGGGCCCGCAAGCCTCGCGTTACTACTCGGGAGGAGTGGTTGCGAAACCAACCCGTTTTCGTGAGTTTGCGAGAATGACGCTTCCAGGCTCTCCACCAGGGGCAACCGTCATTCTTGAGTTTCGTTTTTCCGGGTGAGTTTCGTTTGAGTTTCGTCGATTTTCGACGGCACTTGCAAGCCTCCCGCCATCATTGCCTCTCGTTGGCTTGTAGGTTTTTCGGTCGTGTCGGTTCTCTTCGGTTCTGTTCGAGTCGTTTCAGGCTCGTTCGACCCATGCCCGTTTGCCATGGGGTGACAACCGACCATGCGTCTATCTGCGGAAACGAGAAGGCTCCTCGATTCTTTCGAGGAGCCTTGTGAGTTTCTATCTGATTTCGGAATCATGCGGTTTGCAGGTGCGGACGTTCTGAAATGTCGTCATCGGTCGCCATCGGAACCGCTAGAAACCGTATGAAAAATACGAACAAACGTTCTATTACTATTCCCACTCGACCGTGCCCACGGGTTTGGGCGTGAGGTCGTAGCAGACGCGGCAGATGCCGGGGACTTCGTGGGTGATGCGGTCGGTCATGCGCTTCAAGAGCGCCCAATCCAGCTCGGGTACCTCGGCGGTCATGACGTCCACGGTGTTGATAGCGCGGATGATGGCCGGCCACTCGTAGGCGCGCACTCCGTCGCGCACGCCGGTGGCGCGCATGTCGGGCACCACGGCGAAGTACTGCCAGGCGCCCACGTTCGCCGCTTCCATTTCCTCGCGGACGATGGCGTCGGCCTCGCGCAGGGCTTCCAGGCGATCGCGGGTGATGGCGCCCAGGCAGCGCACGCCCAAGCCCGGGCCCGGGAAGGGCTGGCGCTCGACCATGTTCTCGGGCAGTCCCAGCTCGCGGCCGACGACGCGCACCTCGTCCTTGTACAGCAGCTTCACGGGCTCCACCAGGTCGAATTGCAAATCCTCCGGCAGGCCGCCGACGTTGTGGTGGGCCTTCACGCCGTCCTTCGATTCCAGAATGTCGGGGTAGATGGTGCCCTGGGCGAGGAAATCAACCTCGTCGCCCACCTTGCGGGCCTCCTCTTCGAACACGCGGATGAACTCGCCGCCGATGATCTTGCGCTTGGCCTCGGGCTCGTCCACTCCGGCCAGCAGATCCAGGAAGCGGTCCGTGGCGTCCACATACACCAAGTTCGCGTCCATCTGGTTCTGGAACACGTCGATGACCTGCTCGGACTCGCCCTTGCGCATGAGCCCGTGGTTCACGTGCACGCACACGAGGTTCTTCCCGATGGCGCGGATGAGCAGTGCAGCGACCACCGAGGAGTCCACGCCGCCGGACAGCGCCAGCAGCACCTTTTTGTCGCCCACCTGCTCGCGAATGGCAGCGACCTGCTCGTTGATGAACGCCTGGGCCAGCTCGGGGGTGGTGATGCGATCCATGTCGTCGGGGCGAACGTTTTCGTCCATTGAGACCTCCTCGGTTTCAGTGCGGCTTTTCCGATGGCGAAATTATAGCGCACGAAAAGCAGCTAGGCGCTTCTTCCCGAATGGCGCGTCCGGACTCTTCCCCAAGGGCAGATTTGACGGGGCCGTGACGGGGCCGTGACGGGTGCGACGTGACGGTGGGGCAGCGCGTCTCTGCTCGGCATAATGGAGGGCGTCAAGCGTCAATAAGGAAAACGCGAGCAAGCGGGAGAGCAACGCATCGCCCGCATCGGCGAGGGGAAGGAGGCGCGCGTGGCGGTTTTGGAATTGGCGCTCATCGTGCTGGCCTGCGTGATCGGGTCGGCGGTGCTGTGCCAGATCGTGTCGCGGCTGTCGCTGCCGCTTGTGCAAATTGCCGTCGGCGCGGTGGTGGCCCTGGTCGTTCCAGCCGTCCACGACGTGAGCATCTCCTCCGAGTTGTTCCTCGTGCTGTTCATCGCCCCGCTTCTGTTCAACGAGGCTCGCGAGACGAACCCTCGCGACCTGTGGGAGAACAAGGGCTCCATTCTGTCGCTGGCCGTGGGGCTTGTGCTGCTCACGGTGCTTGTGGTGGGCTTCGTGTTGAACTGGTTCGTGCCCTCTATCCCGTTGGCTGCCGCCTTCGCCTGCGCCGCCGCCCTGGCCCCCACCGATGCCGCCGCTGTGGGCGCGCTCGCGTCGTCGGTCAGCCTGAAGAGGCGTCAGTGGACACTGCTCTCCGGCGAGTCGCTCATCAACGACGCATCCGGTGTGGTGGCCTTCCAGTTCGCCAGCGCCGCCGCCCTCACCGGCGCCTTCTCGGCTCTCGACGCCGCCGAGGAGTTTGGCCGCCTGTTCCTCGGTGGCATTGCGGCCGGCGTGGTCGTGGGCGTCGTGGGGCTGTACTCCATGCGTGCGCTGCGGCGCGGCGGCTACGAGAGCACCACCATCAATGTGCTCTACGAGGTGTTCTCGCCGTTTTTCGTGTATCTGTTCGCCGAATGGCTCGGCACCTCCGGCATTCTGGCCGTGGTGGCCGCCGGCCTCATCATGGCCGACCGCTCCCAGCGCCTCACCTCCGCTTCCATCGCCCAGCGCCAGCTGGTGTCCCGCAGCTTCTGGCGCATCATCGTGTTCCTCGTCAACTCGGTGGTATTCGTTCTTCTGGGCATGCAGCTGCCCCAGGCCTTCACGCCAGCCATCGCCGACCACTTCTCGCTGCCGTTCCTTTTGGGCGTGGTGGCCCTGGTCACAGCGCTCATCGTGGGGTGCCGCTTCGGGTGGGTGCTCGTCATGGAGGAGGTCTATCGCGTCGGCCGTCGTCGCAGCCGCAGGCGCACGTTGCGGAAGAAGGCGTCGAAGGTGGAAACGGTGGAGACGAACCAGCCTTCGCCCACGCCGCATCTGCGCCATCGCCGTCCCCATTGGCGCGAGCGCATCGGAAGCCTGTTGAAGAACGCGCTGGTGCTTACCGTGGGCGGTCCGAAGGGCGCCGTCACCCTTTCCATCATCTTCACCCTGCCGCTCACGATGCCCGACGGCACGACGCCCTTTCCCGAGCGCGATCTTATCGTGTTCCTCACGGCGAGCGTCATTCTGTGCACGTTGCTTCTAGCCGATGGGCTGCTGCCGCTGCTCTCGCCGCGTGCGGCGGAAGCTTCCAACGAACAGGAGCTGTCTCGCGCTGCCATCCGGGTGCTGGAAGGTACCTTGCGCGAGCTGCAGGCCATGCTGGCCTCCGACGAAAACACTCAGTACGATCCGGCTTTGCGCCTGACCATCGCTCACTACTGGGTGCGCCTGGCCCGTGCGCGCGAGTCGGTGGACGATACGTGCAGCCAGCAGATCGGCGCTCTGGCGACCCAGGTGCGCGAGGTGCAGGAGAAAGCCGCCGATGCCATTCATGAGAAAGGTGGCTACGACAACGGCACGCAGGCTCCTTACTACGCCATGCTGCGCGAGGTGCGTCGCTCGCTGGGCTACGATGGTGCCGACGTGAAGGTGGGCTCGCGGTTTTCCACTCTGCGCGGCCGAGCGCGACTTCTGTGGCAGCGCACGAAGCCGCCGGCGGTGGAAAGCGACCAGGACGAGCGCGTCTACTACGACACCTGTCTGTTTGCCATCGAACTTGAGCATGCGGCCATCGATTATCTGCAGGATGTTGTCGACCAGCATGACGGCCGCCAGGGTGCCGCGCAGCTGCTTTTGGAGGAGCATCGCATGGTGCTGAACTCCCTGTGGAACCGCATCAACCACGGCCAGGACGTGAAACAGCAGGATCGCCCCGACATCACGCTGACCCACCACCAGGCCCTTCCCGACGGCATGCAGCCCCTGTTCGGCGGCCAGTTCGCCGAGGCCGCCCGCTACGCCGACGAGGTGGACGCCGACGCCCTTTCCATCGAGCTCGACCAAATCCGCCACTTGCAGGATCACGGGGAAATCTCCCTGCCCGTCGCCAACGAACTGCGCCAGCGCGTCTACGTCCTGCAGATGAGCCTGGGGGAGTAGCGTGTTCGGAGGCCGGAAATGCACTCAATGAGTGCAGTATTGGGTCAGAATGTGCACTCAGTGAGTGCAACAATTGCGCGGATTTCGGAAATCCTTCGACAAATGCCAGTTCGACCCCGTAATGGCCGATGGGCGCTGAGGCTCTCTGCCATAACTGCCTTCAAGTGGCAGAAAAATGCCAGTTGAGGGCAGTTATGGCAGAGGGGAAAATCCGAGGCTTGCCATTTCGGGGTCGAAGTGGCATCCCCCTCTCGCTTCCGCGAAAAAGCAAGGTAGGAGTCTCGCCTCGTCGCTATCCTTCATCCAATGCGCGCACGGATTTGGGGAGGTACAGCACGAGGCCGAGGGCCAGGCAGGCGAGGCCGTCTACGATGAAGAAGGGAGCGACGCCCATGGCCTCGGCGGCCACGCCGCCGATCGCGATGCCGATCGGAGTGGCGAGCCCCATGGCGGCGGTGAGCAGGCCCATGGCGCGGCCCATCTTATCGTCGGGCACGTTGCGCTGGGTGAGCGTCATGGTGGGGCCGTTGAACCAGGCGCAGGCTACGGCCATGACGGCGACGAGAACGATGAAGGCTGGGAAGGCGTCGGGCGGCAAAAACCCGCAGGCTGCCGTGGCCGCGCCCACGATGACGGCCGCCACGGCGATGAGCCCCGCCAGGCGCTTGCCGCCGCCCCAGGCGATGAGGACGCCCGAACCCACGAGCATGCCCACCCCGAAGGCCGCCTCGGCCAGAGACGCCGCATAGCCGTCGCCGCCGAAATGCTGATAGGTCATGAGCGGGAACACCGCCGACAGCGGCCCGAAGATCATCATGCCGACGGTGACGCCGCCGATCAACAGCACGAGCCCGCGCGTCTTCGCAATGGCGCGCCAGCCATCGCGCAGGTTCGCCAGTACGTGCTGACCTTCGGCCGTCGCATCCACCACCGTGGGAATCTTCGCCAGGGCCAGGCCGAGGATGGCCACGCAGGCTCCGGCGAAATCGAGGAACATCACCGAGGAGAAGCCGAGGGTGGTGTACAAGAAGATGCCGAAGGCCGGCGCTCCGATGGAGGCCACCGAGCCCAAAAGCTGATCCAAGGTGTTGATGCGCAACAGATGCTTGTCGGGCACGAGCATGGGCATGGCCGCCATCATGGCCGGACTGTGGAAGGCCTGGCCCACGGCGCGCGCGATGCACACGGCGAGCAGCAAGGGGATGGACACGTCGCCGGCCAAAATGAACACGCCCGCCACCAGCGAGATAACGCCCACAGCGCCGTCGGCCGCAATCATGATGAGCTTGCGGTTGTGCTTGTCGGCCACGATGCCGCCGAAGGGCGAGATGAGCCCCACGGGCAGCATGACGGCGATGTTCATGGCCGCCAGCATAAGCGCGCTGCCGGTGCTCTCGGTGACATACCACACCACCGCATAGCCGGCAGCGTAGCTCGTTATCATAGAGGCGGCCTGCCCGGCCCAAATGAACGCGATGATGGCGAGCCAATTCTTCGGCAGCGGCAGCCCGGCGGCACTCAAAGACGTGGCGTCGTGCAGTTCCGCCATCGAAACACCCAACCTAGGTCGATTCCAATGTCGCCCAGTGTAAGAGAGCATTTTATGCTTGTCAATCCGACTACGATGCGCGAAGGATCCGAGCGATGGAGTTCTCGCTCGCTATACTGGGCTCAGTGCAAAGCGGGGAAGGAGCGCGGCATGGTGGAACTGACGAAAGAGAATTTCGATGCGCAGGTGACCAATGCGGAAGGGATGGTGCTCGTTGATTTCTGGAGTCCGGGCTGCGGTCCGTGCCGAGCCATGGAGTCGGTGCTGGAAGCAGCGGCCGCGCGGCATCCTGAGGTGCGCTTTGCGAAGTTGAACGCGGCGGACTATCCCGACATAGCCTGGGCCTTCAAGGTGGTGAGCGTGCCCACCCTCGTGCTCTTTCGCGGCGGCGTGCCCGTGGACGACATCGTCGGCGCGGTGCCCGCCCAGCGCATCGAGGAGCTATTGGTTGAGAGCGGGCGCGAAGGGAGAGGAGCCTGATGGGCAAAAAGGCAGAGGCGCTCCACAAATCGCTAACCGGGCAAGGGCTGGCGAGCCGCGCGACGGGCTCCTCGCTCGTGCACAAGGTGGCGAGCCGCCAGGTGAAGACCCGGGAAGCGCCCGTTCGAGGGCCTGAATACGAGGCGTCCCAGCAAAAGGGGCAGGCCTGTCGACAAAAGCTGCCTCGCAGCGATCTGGGAAAATGGGAGGTACGTCCAGGCCGCAGCGAGGCGGTCGACCTCATCTTCCAGCAGGATGCCGATCGCCTGTCCTTCCTGGTGCCTGAGCGGCACCGCCGCATGGCGGCCTCGCCGTTCGCCTTCTTTCGCGGCGCGGCCCTTCCCATGGCCGCTGATTTGTCCACGCTGCCCACCACGGGGCTTTTGGTGCAGGCGTGTGGCGACGCGCACATCGCGAACTTCGGCGGCTACCGCTCCCCGGAATCGCACCTCGTGTTCGACTTGAACGATTTCGACGAAACCGCCCGCGGCCATTGGGAATGGGACGTGGAGCGCTTGGTGGCCAGCGTCGCCATTTGCGGGCGCACGCGCGGCTTCGGTGACAAATGGTGCCGCGAGGCCGTGCGTCTGGCGGCCCAGAGCTACCGGGAGTCCCTGGCGTTCTTCGCCACGCAGGGATCCTTCGATGTGTGGCGGGCCTACCTCGATGTGGCCGAGGTACTTCAGGGACTTGCCGACAAGGTGTCCAAGGCCGATCGGCGCCAGGTGGCCGACGATTTGGAGCGGGCATTCTCCAAGACCAACGAGCGAGCCTTCGAGAAACTGGTGCACATGGAAGACGGCGAGCCGCAGATGGTCTACGACCCGCCGGACATCGTGCCCCTCAGCCATTTTCTCTCCCTGGACAACCAGCGGCGCGTCCGACGCAGCCTGGTGCGTATGCTCGATGACTATCGCGCGACGGTGAGGCCGCCCTACCAGGAGCTGCTGAAGAACTACCGGTTCATCGGTGCGGCGCAGAAGGTGGTGGGTGTGGGCAGCGTGGGCACCCGCTGCTGGGTAGCGGCGTTCTCGGGCAATCAGATGGCCGACCCGCTGGTGCTCCAGATAAAGGAGGCGAACGCATCGGTGCTCGAGCGGTTCTGCGGCCGAAGCCCCTGCCTTTCCCATGGCGAGCGCGTCGTGGCGGGGCAGCGCCTCATGCAGACAACCAGCGGAGTGCTGCTCGGTTGGACCCATGCCCGGGACGAGCATGGCCGCCGGCGCGACTACTACGTGCGTCAGTTGTGGAATTGGAAGATGTCAGTCGACTTGGACCATGTCAGCGCCGATGAGCTGGAGATTTACGGCCAGTTGTGCGCCTGGACGCTCGCCCGCGCCCACGCCCGCACGGGCGAGCGTGTGGCCATGGCCTCCTACCTGGGAACGTCGGACAAGTTCGATGCGTCCATGGTGTCGTTCGCGCAGAGCTACGCCGATCAGAACGAAGCCGACTACGAGCAGTTCCTGAAGCGCATAACAGTAAGCTGAGCTCCTGTTTCAAAGCGATAAAGCATATTCCGTGGTGGATGGCCGTTTTGCTTCGGCCGTTCAGTCTGGAAAATTGTTGACAAAACTGCATATCTTCCATCCGATTTTGCAGGAGCGGCGAAAGGGCAGAGTGCTATCATAGGAACTTACCTCACGAGGATGGCAGCGTGTCTCGTTGCCGCTTCGGGCCTATGAGAGGTTGAGGAAAAGGAAGGTTTCATGGTGTCTTTGAGCCGCCTCTTTCACAAGACGGACGAACGTGAAAAACCCGCGACCGCTGCGACGGCTCCGGCGGAGCCGGCCTGCGCGCCGACGGCCAAGGCGACGGTGGCTCCCGTAGAGCTTCCGCAAGAATTTCTCGACAAGTTCCCTGGCGGCATGCTCCGTTACAAGGCCGAGGAGGCCGGCGCGATCGACCGGGTGAGCTCGGGGCTCGTGCGCCTGTTCGGGTGCTCGGATGCCGAGCAGTTCCGCGCGCTTACGGGCAATACGTTCAAGGGCATCGTGCATCCCGACGATTGGGAATGGGTCAGCGCGTCCATCAGCGAGCAGATGGAGCGCAGCGACAGCGACTACGTGCGCTACCGCATCATCCGCGCCGATGGCGAGGTGCGCTGGGTGGACGACTGGGGGCATTTGGTGGAAGACGCCTCCGGCACCCGCTGGTTCTACGCAACGATCATGGACGCCACCGAGCGCGTGCGCGAGAAGGAAGAGCTGCGTCGGGCGAACGAGCGGCTGGAAATTCTCACGGCGCTCTCCAACGACGTGCTCTTCGATATCGAGTGCGGCACGGGCAAAGCCCACGTGTACGGCGATTTCGAGGGTCGCTTCGGTCGCGCGCCCCAGCAAGAGGATTTCGTGGTGAACCGCCGCTGCCAAAAGCCGTGCGAGCTGGCTATTACTTCCCACGACCTGACGCCGCTCATGACACAGATCGGCGAGAACTCACTCGTCGATTTTGAAACCTCGGCGCCCGGTGCCGACGGGGAGCCGGTGTGGTACCGCTACCAATCGGTGGTCCTCTACGACGAGGAAGGCGGTCCGGTGCGCCATGTCGGCCGGCTGCTGGACACGAGCGAGGCGGCCATGCGCGAGAGCCAGTTCCGACGCAAGGCCGAGCGCGACAGCCTCACGGGGCTCTACAACCGCGCCGCCGCCCTCGACCGTATCGAGACCGCGCTGCGTACCGAGAACCGCCCTTGCACGCTCATCGTCGTCGACGTGGACGACTTTAAGGCCGTGAACGACACTTACGGGCATCCCGAGGGCGATTACGTCCTGAAAAAGCTGGCGATCTTCTTGTCCCAGGTCATGCGCAAGGAGGACATCGTGGCCCGCATTGGGGGCGACGAGTTCCTCATTTTTGCCCCGGGCTTGGCGACCGGTCCTGCCGCCGAGCGCGTGCTCGAGCATTTGGCTCGCGGGCCCTTCGCCGGCCAGCGGGCCACCGACGAGGTCGTCGACCCGACCTATCACGCGGCGCCCACCATCAGCGTGGGGCGGCCTGCTGCTTGACGCCGCCGATGCCCTTCGAGGTGCTCTACGCGGCGGCCGACAGCACGCTGTACCAGGTGAAAGAAGCGGGGAAGGCCCAGTACCAGTTAACGGTCATCGGCTAGCAAGCTTCTACCCTGCTTTCTGCAGCAGGGGGCCGTCGCAGCGGACGATGCGGCGCGTGCCTGCGGTGGCCAAAAGGCGCTCCAGCTCCTCCACCGAGCGCGGGAAGTGGCAGCGGTCGAGGTCGCACTGGTCGAAAAACCGGCGTTCGACCATCGACTGCAGGAACAAGCGAAGCGGGTCGTAGAACCCGTCGATGTTCAGCAGGAAGCACTCGTGGGGGCCCATATCGAGGCGCACGCGGGTAAAGATTTCCGAGATCTCCTCCAAGGTGCCCACGCCGCCCGGCAGCGCTACGAATGCATCGCCCAGCTCGATCATCTTCGATTTGCGCTCGCCCATGGTCTCCACGACGATGAGCTCGGTCAGGTCGTGCTGGGCCACGCCGGCCTCAATGAAGAACTCCGGCTCTACGCCGATGACCGGCGCGCCGCCCTCGATGGCAGCACGGGAGACGGCGCCCATGAGTCCGACGGAGCTGCCGCCGTAAACGAGGGTGTGGCCGGCGCGGGCGATCCAGGCGCCCAAGTCGTGGGCGGCCTCTTCGAAATGCGGGTTGTCGCCGAAGTTCGACCCGCAGTACACGGTGATGTTCATGGTTCTCTCCTCTGCGGTGGGTTTGATCTGTTCGGAGAAAGTCCTCAGCATAGCACCACTATCGTTCGGGAGCAAATGAGTCGAGGGGAAGGCGCTCCTTACGAGCCGCTATCGCTTCACTTACCTTGTTGTCACCTTTGCTGCACTGCTTGCGCGCGTCCGTTATGCTGGCTTTGCAAGAGGAGAAGCGCGGAGGCGAGCGAGGAAACCGGCATGAACGCAGTCAAGCATTTTTTGGGAAGCTATAGCGATAACTTCGCTGCGGCATTGGTGCTGTGGCCGGTGCTTTCGTTCATGTTCACGCTGCCGATTCTGGCCTACCTCTATCATCGTGACGGGCGGCTGCGCTTCGGCACGTTTGTGGGAGCCTACCTCACGGTGCTCTACGTCTGCGGCCTCGGCTGCTTCACGCTGTACCCGTTGCCCCAAGGAGACGCGGGTCTCGGCATCACCTACGGCGTCGCCCCCAACTTCAACCCGATGAACTTCATGAACGATATCGCGAAGGACGGCCTGAAAGCGGTGTTCCAGCTGGCCTTCAACGTAGTGTTCTTCATGCCGCTGGGCTTTATCGCCGGGCGGCTTTTGCGCCTGCGCTTCCTTCCGTCGGTGCTGCTGGGCCTGGCGGCATCCCTGCTCATCGAGGTGTCCCAGCTCACGGGCCTGTTCGGCATCTACCCCTACGCCTACCGCTGCTGCGATGTGGACGACGTGATCACCAACACCCTGGGTGCTGCCCTCGGCTGGGTGTGCGCATGGCTGCTCGGCCGCGTAGTACCTCCAGGGCAGTTGGCCGATGCAGAGCCGACGGAGCATCCCGGCTTCGTGCGTCGCTGCGTGGCCCTGTGGATCGACCTCGTCATCGTGTGGCTGGTGGCGGTCGTGCCCTACGGTGCCGTGGCCGTGGGCTTTGAAGTGGCCGGCCAAGCCCCTCCGACGTTCCCTGATATGACGGCGAACCAGATGGCCGCCCTCGTCATCAACGGCTTGGCGATCGTCACGCTCGTCGTGGTGGAAGTGGTCATCCCCTGGTTCCACGATGGATCCACCCCGGGCGGCTCGTTCGTGCGCATGACCTTCGAGACCCATCCCCGCACGACGGGCTACCGGGTGGTGTTCTACGCGGCGCGCTCGGCCACCCTGGTGCTCGCCTACCTTTGGGTGCCGTGGATGGTGATCATCTTGCTTGTCTTTTACCTGGTGAAACGGGAAATGCCCTACGACCTCATTCCGTAGGGGAGCGTCTTACGCCGTGTGTCAGCCTTCTTGTGGCGGCTAGGCAGCTAGGCGCTTCGCCAGAAATCCTGGATGAGGGCCTGGCGGTTCTCGCATTCCGTTTTCTGCAGAAGGCGGTGCACGTATACCTTCACGGTGCTCGGCGCGATAGTGAGCGTCGAGGCGATGTTCTGGTTGTCCTTCCCCTGCAGAATGAGGCGCAGGACCTCGCTCTTCACGGCCGACTTCTGGGGCAACGTGTACGACAACGCCGTGGCCGCGGGGCAGTACGGACCCGACGCGGCGCCTCTCGGGGGCGTCGGCACCCAGATCTTCAACTGCATGATCATCATGATGTGGTGCTTCGTCGGCATCGAGGGCGCCTCGGTCGTGTCCTCCCGCGCCGCCCGCAAGACCGATGTGGGCAAAGCCACGCTCATCGGCTTTATCTGCCTGATGCTCATCTACGTAGGTGCTTCCGTGCTGCCCTACGGCTACATGTCCTCCGCCGAGGTGGCCGCGCTCGACTATCCCGCGCTCGTCTACGTGTTCTCGTCCATGGCTCCTGGCTGGGGCGGCCCGTTCATCTCCATCGCTATTATCATCTCCATCCTGGGCTCCTGGCTGTCTTTCACCATCCTGCCCGCCGAGACGACTTCCGAAATGGCCGACTACAAGCTGCTGCCGGCCTCGTGGGGCAAGCTGAACAGCCACAACGCTCCTTCCATGAGTCTGCTTATCGTGGGCGCGTGCACCCAGGCCTTCCTCATCATCCTGCTGTTCTCGGCCGATGCCTACGATTTCGCGTTCTCCATGTGCACCGTGGCCATCGTCATTACCTGGGCCTTCGCTGCTGCCTATCAGGCTAAGTGGGGCGTGCAGAACAAGAACGGCGTCCAGGCCGCCATCGGTTTCGTGGCCGTGGCCTTCCAGGTGATTGGCGTGCTGTTCAACGGCTGGTCCTTCCTGCTGCTGACCTGCGTGGGCTACATCCCCGGCTTCTTCATCTACGTGAAAGCCCGCAAGGACTACGGCAACGCCATCACCATGGGCGAGAAGGTGTGCATGGGCGTCATCTCCGCTCTCGGCGTCCTGTCCCTGGTGCTGCTCGCCATGGGCGTCATCAGCATCTAGTCGATAAAGGAGCAAGTTCCATGGACATCAAGACTATCGGTGTTGAAGACTGGCTGAACGTGTGGGAGAAGAGCGCGACCTACGACATCGCGCAGTCCACGATCGCCTCTATGACGATGGGGGAGATCCTGCAGCTGGACGGCCAGGCGGGCGCCACCTTCTATGACCGCCTGAACCAGGAGAAGATGAACTACGGCTGGATCGAGGGCTCGCCGGAGTTCAAGGCCGAGGTGGCCAAGCTCTATCGCACCGAGATCGACCCGGATTGCATCCTGCAGACCAACGGCACCACAGGCGCGAATTTGATGGCGCTCATGCAGCTGGTAGAGCCGGGCGACCACGTGATTGCGGAGTACCCCACCTACCAGCCGCTTTACGAGATTCCTCGCACCCTGGGCGCCGAGGTGGAGTATTGGCACCTGCGCGAGGAGAACGGCTGGAACCCTTCCATCGACGAGCTGAAGGAACTGGTGCGCCCCGATACGAAGCTCATCTGTATCAACAACGCCTCGAACCCGCTCGGCGCGGTGCTCGATCGCGAGACGCTGGAGCAGATCGTGGAAATCGCCCAGTCGGTGGGTGCCTACGTGCTCTCCGACGAGGTGTACCTGCCGCTGGAGAACACGGAGAACTTCTGGTCCATGGCCGACTTGTACGATCGCGCTGTCGTGACCAATTCCATCTCGAAGACCTACTCCGTGCCCGGTGCCCGCATCGGTTGGACGGTGTCGAACCGCGAGCTGGCCGACAAGTTCCGCGTGTACCGCGACTACACGATGATCTGCTGCGGCGAGTTCAACGACGCGCTGGCCACCTACATTCTGCAGAATCGCGAGGCCGTGCTCGAGCGCAACCGCGAGATCGTGTTCCGTAATATGGCCATCGCCCAGGAGTGGATCGACAGCGAGCCGCGTGTGACCTGGCAGGCGCCCAAGGGCGTGTCAGTGGCCTACATCCAGTGGGATATTCCCATGGACGACGAGGAGTTCTGCATCAAGCTGCTGAAGGAAGAGGGCGTGCTGCTCGTGCCCGGCAACCGCTTCGAGCTCCCCGGCGGCGCGCGTCTGGGCTACTGCGCGCCCGAACCGGTGCTGCGCGAGGGCCTCGCGCGTCTCGGCCGAGCCCTGCGTCAGTTCGACTAGCCACCTTTGTGCTCGCCGTGGCTGGTCGGGTCGATGCGGCCAGTGCGCGATGGTCGCCATTTCACTTCCTCCGAAACGTCTGCCTTAACCTTCGTTTCCGGAGCTGACGATTTGGGCCGCCCCTCCTATCTCGGGGCGGTCCTTTGGGCAAAATAGGGCACTTCTCGTAGTCTTTCGAGCGAAAAGCCGAGAAATGCGCAGATGTCACCTGGGGAGACGCTCGGGAAGCGACGAGAAGACCCGCGAGAAATTACGAGAAGTGCCCGGTTTTGCCCATTTCAGCGAAAGAGGGGGCTCTTAACATGAGAGCGCCGGGCGGTTTGCGGGGCGCTCGGCCCCTTTGCGGGCGCGAAACCCGGCGGCAACGGAAGCCGTGCCATAATGGGCGGCGACCGATTCCCGCGAAGATTCGAGGTTTCCGTGAGCGATCCCAAGACCGTGCCCACCATGGGCGCCCCCGATGCGTCCGATGCCGTCTACGATGCCCGTACATTGGGTGCGCCGAAGATGACCGTCTTCGGCATCCAGCACATGTTCGCCATGTTCGGCGCCACCATCTTGGTGCCGACGCTTACCGGGCTCTCGGTTTCGGCCACGTTGCTGTTCGCGGGCTTGGGCACGCTGCTGTTCCATTTCCTTGCGAAGGGGAAAGTGCCGGCGTTCCTCGGATCGTCGTTTGCGTTCATTGCGGGGTACGCGGCCATCGCGCCCAACGGGGAAGCGCATCTGCTACCCTACGCTTGTCTGGGCGTGGCTTGCGCGGGGCTTCTGTACTTGGTGGTGTCGGCGCTGTTCAAGGCGTTCGGTCCGCAGCGCATCATGCGGTTCTTTCCGCCGGTGGTCACGGGCCCCATCGTCATCTGCATCGGGCTTATTCTGGCAAGCTCGGCCATTGCCAACTGCGAGACGAACTGGCCTATCGCGCTCGTGGCTATCATCATTATCGTCATTAGCAACATCTGGGGCCGCGGCATGATCCGCATCATTCCCATCCTTCTCGGTGTTGTGGGCTCCTATCTGGCCGCGGCCATCGGGGGCATCGTCGATTTTACGCCGGTGGTCGAGGCGCCTTGGATCGGTTTGCCGGTGCTGTGGGACAACACGGTGTTCGCGCTGTTCGGCCCCAGCTTCGACGCGGGGCTTGCCATCACGGCCATCATCACCATCATGCCCTTGGCCTTCGCCACCATCATCGAGCACATCGGCGACATGTCGGCCATCAGCTCTACCTGCAATCGCAATTTCATCGCCGAGCCGGGGCTGCACCGCACGCTGCTCGGCGACGGCCTGGCCACCATCGTGGCGTCGCTGTTCGGCGCGCCGGCCAACACCACCTACGGCGAGAACACCGGCGTGCTCGCCCTCACCCGTGTCTTCGACCCGCGCGTGGTGCGCATCGCCGCTGGGTTCGCCATCTTGCTGTCGTTCTGCCCGAAGTTCGCGGCGGTCATCTCCTGCATGCCGGCGTGCGTGATCGGCGGCGTGTCGCTGGTGCTGTACGGCATGATCTCGGCGGTGGGCATCCGCAACCTCGTGGAGAACCACGTGGACTTCATGCTGAGCCGCAACGTGCTGATCACGGCGCTCATCTTGGTGCTCTCGCTCGGCATCGCCTACAGCGCGGCCGGGGCCGTCACCTTCGAAGTGGGCGGCGTGACGGTGGCGCTCTCGGGTTTGGCCGTGGGTTCGGTGGTGGGCATCGTGCTGAACATCATCCTGCCGGGCAAGGCCGACTTCGACGCCTGGGACGGAGGCCTCGCCGCCGAGGCCGAAGCCGACGACGTGCCCCTGCCCCTGGAAGCGGAAGTGACCAACCTGCCCATTCGGGAGCAGAGGAGAGGATAGGGAAGATCAGGGCGGTCAATCGGCTGCCCGGTCGATCTGCTGTCCGCTCAATCGGCTGCCCGGTCGATCTGCATCCTACTTTCGGGCGAAAAATTCGAGTTGTTAGAGCTTTGCTTCACGTATTTCTGCGGAGGTTGGGGCTTCGAAGAGGTTTTCCCTGCATAGGCGTAGCGCCATGGCTGCGATTTGCGATTTTTGCGACGCTCTTTTCTGCTGCAAAGTCTAACAACTCAAAATTCTGAGCTAAAAATGTCGCTGATATTGCCTGGGAGTGTCCGAAAATCGCTTTCGCTTTTTCTTATTCGTGCGCGGGGAGCCACTTCTGAAGGACGACGGCCTCGTTCTCTTTTTCGTCGCGGGCGGCGTATATCAGGGTGACACGCGGGTATTTGGCCATTTCGGGGCTGGACAGCTTCTTCGCGAACTTTAGCGCCTCGGGGTTCGCGTCCAGCTCCGCCACATACTTTTCTTGGAAAGTGGCCCAATGGGATGGGTCGTGGCCGAAGGCCTTCCGCAATTCGGTTGAGGGCGCAAGGAACTTCGCCCATTCATCGTAGTGCACCCGGGCCTTGGTGAGGCCGCGGGGCCACAGCCGGTCGACGAGCACCCGGTACCCGTCGCTTTCTTCGTAAGGTTCGTACACGCGCTTGATGGCTATCTTCATGAGAACGCCTCCTTGGGGCATGGTAGATAATGAGCAGGACACAGTAAGCTCACCTGCGATTATCGTGCGCCATGCCCATCGTCGGCACCTGGCGCGTCTCCTGTAAGCAAAGCGCCCCTGCCTCGTTACGAAGCAGGGGCGCTTCCCGAGGGTTGATTCGACTTTGCCTGTAGTGCGCGCGAGTCGCAGGGTGCCAATCTGGCAAGTTTTCGGCGTTGTTCGACGTATTTCGCACCCCGGAGGTTCAAGTAGCTGCGAGGTCTTCCTCCAGGTATGTTTCCGACCTGGGAAAACGTAGTGCAGGCCATAATGCGTATCCCTTGCTGCGTCCCCTGATGTCGAAAACCGCCGAAAACTTGCCAGATTTGCCGATTGTTTTTGCGCGGATGCCCTGCGAACGTCTCCTGAGGCATCCGAATGAGGGTGTCTGACGCTGCGGATGTCGATTCGTGGCTGAAGGTGGCGCGAGGTGAGTGGCGGCTCGCGGTACAATGGCGTCGTTCAATGGGAAAAGGAGGAACGCCATGACCGTGCTGTTCGTGAATGCCTGCCTGCGCGGAGACGAGTCGCGCACGCTTACGCTGTGCCGCGAGTATCTGGAAGGTATCGAGGACGTGAAGGAAGTGAACCTGTCCGAGATGCGCCTCGAGCCCTACTACGGCGACTCGGCGGCCTATCGCGCCCAGTTGGAGGCCAAGGGCCTGTTCGACGACCCCATGTTCGACATTGGCAAGGACTTCGCCGAGGCGGATGAGATCGTCATCGGCGCTCCCTACTGGGATCTGTCGTTCCCGGCAGCGCTGAAGATATACATCGAGCACGCGGCCGTTATGGGCATGACCTTCCACTACACGGAGGAGGGACGCTGCGAGGGGTTGTGCCGCGCCAAGCACCTCACCTACATCACCACGGGCGGCGGTCAGGTGAGCGCCATGAACTACGGCTACGAGTACCTCTGCGGCATCGCCAGCATGTTCGGCATTCCCGAGACGCGCTTCGCCGCCGCCGAAAACTTGGACGTGGTGGGCGCCGATATCGAGGCGAACCTGAATGAGGCTCGCAAGGTGCTCAGCCGTCTGAAGGCGACGCGGTAGGGAAGAGACGCTATCGCGCGATGCGAGTGAGCAGATCCACCTTGCTGCGGACAGCGTCGACGATAGTGGCCACGCGTCGCTCGGGAATATTGGGATTCTGGGAGAGGATCGCGCCCACTTCCTCGGGGTAGCCGTCCAGCATGACCGGGTCGAACCAGTCGAAATAGCCGTCGAACAGGCGCAGCTGGTCGACCGGCTTCATGCCGTTCATTTTGAAGGGCTTGGCCATATACAGGAAATCGCCGGGCACTTCCAGGAACTCCGCGTCGGACCACAAGCACGATCCGGAGTCGAACACCGGCGCGATGCCCGTCACCTCAAGCGTCTCCACGTTGCGGATGATGCCGAAGTTGCGGTAGTGACGGTCGCGGTTGGCCAGCACGAAGTCGCCGGCGAACATCTTGGCCAGCGAGGTCATGGTGGCGTCGGCGTCAAGCCCCAGATCCTCCAGGTGCTTCACGTAGAAGCGCAGATCGGACAAGTTGTTCGGCTGTTTCACGTTGCGGATGACGTCCCAGGCGGCCACCAGTTCCTCGTCGGGCCCCAGCAGGTTCGGGCAGGCAGAGTACACCCGGCGTCCGTCCTCGAACAGCGTATAGGGAGTGAACTCGCCGGGTTCCATCAACCGACGGTGCAACGCCGTAGCGGCCACCTCGTTGTAGGGCTCCTGATTCACGAAGCCCACTCCTGACTTCAGCAGCACGCGCTCGCCGTTTACGATCTTCCACTTCTTCAGAAGGTCGCCTCCCAAGGTGCTGTTGGGGGAGGACAGGCTTACCGTGCGGTAGTCCGGCGCATCGGGGGAAGACCCCGCTAAGTCCTGGCCCAAGGTGAGAAATCCCAGGTCATCAGAGAAGTCGTTGTCGAAGAAGTTGACGGCGTCCCACGAGGCGGGATCGTCCTCGTCGTTCAGCCAGTAGCGGTCGGAAAGCGACAGCCCGAAGCTCTTCTCGGCGAGCACCAGCGTGCTTTCCAGCTGCAGGTTCTCCAGAAGACGTTTGACATGCGCACGGGAAGCAGGGATGGCGCGGTGGCGCCACCAGTAGTTCAACTCGGCCTTGGAAATGTCGCCCCGGCGATCGACGAACCCGAACGGCGCCGCCTCGGGGGCGAACACCTCGCGGATGCGCACGGCCTTGTGGTCACCCAGGTCGTAGTCGAACGACAACACGGGCGTGTTTTTGTTCATGAGCACGTAATGGGCAAGGGTCACGAGGTTCACCGCCTTTCGGAGCATGGGGCGCCGCGACTTGGGACGCGGGACGTTGGGGCTGAGGGTTCGGCGTTGAGCCCATTATACGGGAAACCGTCGACCTATGCCGACCTACGCCGCTGCGGGTTCGATGGGGCGCGACCGTCCCACGCCGCTACGGATCCAATGGGGCACGCCGTCCTACGCAGCCGCAGGCTCAATAGACCGGTAGCAGCGGCGGCGCACGATGAAATAGGAGACGAGCATGGCCACGATCATGAACGACCAGGTGACCGGATAAATCACCATAAGGGTGTCCCAGGTGCCCGAAAGCGGGAACACCCAGGTCACCAGCGCCACGCGCAGCACGCAGGAACCGAGGATGGTGATGACCGCCGGCAGGGTGGACCAGCCCATGCCCCGCATGGCGCCGGCGGGCACTTCGTAGAAGGTGGTCAGGCAGTCAGGCAGCTCCACGAACCACAGTCGCACGAGACCGAAGCTGAGGGCGGCCGCGTCTGTGGTGAACAGCCCTAGCGCCCGGGTGCCCAACGCCGTGAACGTCACGCCCAAAATAAGCGACGAGGTGAACCCGAACAGTACGCACCAGCGGAAGATGGCCCGGCAGCGGTCGGCGTTCTTCGCGGCGAAGTTCTGGCCGGTAAAGGTGACGGCGGTCTGACCGAAGGCGTTCACAAAGAAGTAGGTGTAGTACTCGAAGTTCAACGTGGCCGCCGAGCCCGCGATGGCCGCCGAGCCGAAGCCGTTAATGGTCGCCTGAACGACGGTGTTGGAAAGCGAGAACACGGCGCCCTGAATGCCGGCGGGAATGCCGATGCGCAGGATGCCGGCCAGCTCGGGGCCGCAGATGCGCAGCTCGCGCAGGTGCAGGCGGAAGGGGCCTTCCTCGCGCATAAGGAACGCCACCACGATGACGGCGCTCAGGGCAGCGGCGATGACGGTGGCGATGCCGATGCCGGCGGTGCCCCAGCCGAACAGGCGCACGAAGGCGAGGTCGAGGACGAAGTTCACCACGACGGCGGCAGCGAGGGCGTACAGCGGCCGTTTCGCATCGCCGTGGGCCCGCAGTAGCGCCGACCCGAAGTTGTAGATGGTGAGAAACGGGATGGCGCAGAAGTAAAGCCGCACATAGGTGAGCGCGTCGGCGAGGGAGTCTTCGGGCATGCCGATGGCATCTAGCACCCAGGGGGCCAGGGCGAGCCCCGCCCCGCCCAGGACCACCCCGGCGATGAGTGAGAGCGCCATGGCCGTGTGGACGCTCTTCTTGATGCTGTGGAACTCGCCGGCACCCACATGCATGGCCACCACCACGTTGGCGCCGATGGAGAGCCCCACGAACAGGTTCACGAACATAGCCGTCACCGGGTTCACGCCGCCGATGCCCGCGAGCGAGAAGCTGCTGACGAACTGTCCGGCAATGGAGGCATCCGCCGAGTTCAGCAACTGCTGGAGGATGCTGCTCAGCGCCAGGGGAATGGCGAACCGCAGAATCTTGCCCGGCAAGGGGCCGTTGAGCATATCGATGCCGTTGTCGCGCTTATCGCGTCGATTTCGCTTAGGGCGGGTGGCCGGGCTGTTTGACTTGTCGAGCTCGTCGCGCCCATCGGGCCGACGCGCGTCCCTCTCATCCGATATGTCTCGCTGCAAAGATTCCATAACGAGCGAATCATAACGCGGCCGCCACGGCCGCGCCCCACGATTATGCCATCGGCGTGCGAGACGGCTGCAATGGGATTGTGACCGTTGAGCTGCTCGTTGCGAGGAGGATGCGGTTTGGTGTTACAGAGAAATATCGAAGGGCTTTCTCCCGCTAGTTTCTCTCGTAGCGGACGGAGCGGCCTTCGCCGACCTTAGTTACGAGTCCTTTCTCAACCAATGCATTCAGAGTTCTGATAGCCTTGCTTTTCGATAGCTGCGTCTTTTCGCTTATCTGGGATCGTGTGAGAGCAGAGCCCTTGGCGAGCACGGCAAGTATGGCTTCCTCGTCGAGTGTTACGTTCTCAAGCACTGTCACGGGAAGCATCACCGTAATCGAGCTATCGCGCAGAGCGAAAGAGGGCGATACTGTTTCATGGGCGTATTCGTCCAGGATGCGCGGGATGCCCGTACCGAACCGTTCTATATGTCCCAGTCGAAAGAAAACGTTCGCAAGGATTGGGTTGCGAGCCACTGAAGGGCCTCCTGCGAGGTAGAGCTCCTCTGTGATTCCGGCAGGCAGTCCTCCTGGCGAGGTTATTTCAATGCGATCGGCAAACATGCCCACTTTTATGTTGGCGCGAACGTCCCAGCAACGGTGGACAAGCGCATTGGCGATAGCCTCCCGAAAAGCCTCCCGCGGTACGAGCGTCTTCGCTATGCGCTCGAATCCGACGATTTCTTCGTAGGCGTAGTAGGTGTCGAACACTTCTAGCGTGCGTTGCATCTGCTCAAGAACCGACATGTGCTCGAACGTGTGCCGGGCGTTGATGATGTTGATGCTCTCGCCGAAGCGCGCAATATCAATGCCAGGGAAATGATTGCTATCGGCGAGAAGGGCGGCCGCGTTGCAATATTCGCCGGAAGGTGTCATAAGCTCAAGCGAAATAAGGGAATTTTGATCGAGGGGTTTGAGCCCCAGTTTGGAGGCGAGCTCCTTCTCGAGATGGCCAAATGCGAGGTCCTGCTCTTTTGCGACGAGGGCGTCGAAGCTGACATGCTCACCCGTCAAGACGAGCCTGCCGTACTCAAGGCGGCTCACTTCGACGGTTGAGGTGTCGGCTCTACGATAGGCGCGTCCAGAGAAAAGATAGGGTTTGTCGGGGCCTTCATGCACCGTTAGTGTGACTGTTCTTGTGTCCTCTTCGATGGACAGCTCGAAACGAGGCACTGGATCGATCGAGTCGTTAATCGCATGTTCGACGCGAAGGCAGGTGTCTTGCGGATCGGTCAATCCGACGGGCGTGCCGTCGTCTGCGATGCCGAAAATGATCTTCCCCGTGCCGTAGTTGGCATAGGCGCTGACGGTCTTCAGGTAGCTTTTCGACAGCTGCTGCTTAAACTCGAGAGTGGTTGTTTCGCGCATAGTGTCCGCCTTTTCGTCGCATCGTTGCAGACATTATGCAACGAAAACAATTTTCGTTTCAAGTGATTGCAACGAAAACAGGCAATTTGTGCCTATCGTCGCAGGGCGCGGGGCGTTTCGATGTCGTGATAAAAGGCGCCAGTCTTCCTCCTATAATCCGAAATGTCGTAAGAAACTGGGAGTTTATTGCGACATTTTCAAAAGAGTTACGCGCCACCTGCCTGAGTAACTTATCAGTTTTATGTCTAGCGCATTCAGTTAGCGCTTAGCTCGCAAGTCCGTTTTCCTTTCTGCAAGCCTCCATGCACTCGAGAACGATGGCTGCACCTTCACGAACCCAATCGCTGGCGTCAGCTGAATACGTGAGAGAGGTGGGCATGCCGAAGGGCTTTCCGTCGAGCTCTTCGAAGAGCACCACGTCGGCGCGGTCGGCGAACCAGTGGCGGTTTTCGGACAGCCCGCAAATATGCAGCCCATCGCCGTAGGTGGCGAAGGCCAGACCGCTCATGCCGTTGATAGGCTGCAGGCTGAAGTGCAGATCCAGATTGTCACCCAGCATGCGCTCGTAAAGATAGCGGATGCGGTCGTAATTGTGGGCATCGTTGATGATGATGGACGCGCCACTAAGGTCGTTGCGCGAAAGAGCGGGCCTGCTTGCCAAAGGGTTCGACGCCATCATGCTGATACTCATGCGGAAGGCCAAGCATGTTCTCGTTACCAGGTCGAGGGCGCTCGCTTCCTTTACGAGCGAGGCGAAAGGCGTGTAGTCGTAATCGAGCACGATGTCGGCCGTGCCATTGACGATGGGCTGGAAGATGGGATCCCGGTAATCGTGCTCGACGAAAGCAAAGGGCACGGATAGGCGCTCTTTGAGCTTGGCTGCGAACGAGGGCGTTGGATATTGAACAGCGATGCGAAGAGTGGCGTCGGGATCGCCCATCTCTCGGCACCGTGCCAGCGCCTCGTCGAGTCCGTCCAGCAGCGTTCGGGCGCCGTCGAGGAAAACGGCCCCTTTGTCGGTGAGTCGGTTGCCCGCTTTCCGATCGATGAGCGAAAAGCCCACGTCGCTTTCGAGCGCAGCAATATGGGTGCTTAGCGTTGATTGGGCGATGAACAACTCTTTGGCGGCTTCGGTGAAGCTTAAGTGGCGAGAGAAGACGACGAACTCTCGCAAGTACTCGGTTCTCATAGCGGACCTCCTCCCTTGCTTTTTGCATTATCGCATGTTGCGCAAAGCAGGAGCACGACGTCCGAGACGACGATATCGGATTTCACGAACAGCCATCATGAAACGTGATAGAGAATCGCGCATTTGCATTTAGCTATCGGCCTGGCGCCAGCGCACTATGGGGTCGTGCCGAAGGGCGACTAATGTAAGGAAAGGGGAAACATGAATTTGAACGAAGGTCTCAATCGCCGTAGCTTTCTGAAGGGCGCGGCCCTCATGGGTGGTGCCGCCGCTTTTGCCGGCATGGTTGGCTGCGCGCCCCAAACGTCCGCTTCTCAGGAACTGAGCTCCACGAGCGATTCGGCGTGGGACAAAGAAGTGGACGTTGTGATCGCCGGCGCCGGCGGCGGTGGCCTGGCTGCGGCCGTTGAGGCCTCTGCGGCGGGCAAGGAAGTTGTCGTGTGCGAAGTGATGAGCAGCGCCACCATGTCCAATTCAGCCCTGTGCGCCGGTATGATTCAGGGTGCTTGCACGAAGCTGCAGAAAGAGGCCGGCATCGATGATTCGGTCGAGGAGTTCGACAAGTATCTGACGGCCGTGGCCGAGGGCTTCGAGAACCCCGAGCTGCGCCGCCTGTATGCCGAGAAATCCGGCGAGACTATCGACTGGTTGGCCGAGCAGGGTGCGGCCCTTTCCACCGATCGCCTGTCGACCCAGGGAACCATGGTCGACTACTACACTGACGTGACGCCGGCTGTGGCGCGTATGCATCAGAACGCCGACGGCATCGGCGCCGGCTTCACCGAGCCGCTGCGCAAGAAGGCCGAGGAGCAGGGTGCGGAATTCATGTTCGATACCCAGGTCACGCGTTTGCTGACCAACGCTGACGGCGAGGTGGAGGGCGTTATCGTCGCAGATGGCGGCAAGGAGCAGCGCATCAAGGCGCGTCTGGGCGTCATCCTGAACACGGGCGGTTTCTCCCGCAACGCCGACATGGTGCGTAGCTTCATGTCGCCGGCCATGCCGGGCATGTTTAACGACCGCCCCGTCATGGGCTCCTATGGCTCGCCGTGGCAGCAGGGCGACGGCATTATGATGGCCTGCGCGCTCGGTGCCAAGCTGGTGAATCCTTGGTGCGCCTACAATGTGGCCCCTGGTCTGGAGCGCAAGGTTGAGGATAATTCCGCAGGCTACATTTCCATGCCGGGTATATTTGTTTCTACTGACGGCCAGCGCCACGTTCTGGAGAGCGGTCGTCCCACCGAGAACGTGGTGGGCGATGTTTGGAAGCAGCCGAACGGTTATGTGTGGAACATCTGGGATCAGGGTCTCGCGGACGCGACGGCTGATTTCGGCGGCCCTGTCATGTACTGCAGCGATGGATTCGAGGAAGAGCTTTCCGGCGGCTATATCGTCAAGGCCGACACTGTGGAAGAGTTAGCGGCGGCTCTTGATTTGGATGCGGACACGCTTAAGAAGACTATCGACGACTTCAATGAAGGTGCGGCCGCCGGTGCCGATGCCTTGGGTCGCCAGGGCGCAATGCCCCTGATGCAGCCGCCTTTCTTCGCAGGTCGCGTCATCGCCGTTTCGCCCGATACAGCTGGCGGTGTTGACGTGAACACTAACACCCAGGTGCTCAACGTGTTCGGCGAGGTTATCCCGCGCTTGTACGCGGTGGGCAACATGGTCGGTGGCTTCAAGGGCAAGGTGAACGCCGGCTGCGGCCAGGCGCTCGGCTGGACCTACACCTCCGGTCGCATCGCCGGCCAGCACGTAGTCACGCTGGAACCGCTTGCATAACTACTTCGATGCCGCCCACCAAGTTCCCCCTCCCGCTTGGTGGCGCGGCGCAATGCGAATGGGGCTGGAGATGGCATTCGCTAGCCCCATCATATCGATAGTACGAATTGACCAAGTTCGAACAAGAGTTTTTAGGGAGCAGGAGCATGGGAAGCTTGGGACAAAGGTTCCAGCAAATAACTACGAAAGGGGTTAACAAAATGGATCGTCGCAATTTCTTGGCAGGGGCTGCAGTTGCCGCAGGAGCAGCAGCATTGACTGGAATGACGGGCTGTGCCACGAACAATGATCTTCCGTCTACCGGTGACGTGGATTTGAAGGCATTGGCAAAGGAGATTGACCGCTTGGCGTCCATCGAAGAAATTCGAGCTCAGCTTTTCAACTATATTCAAGCTGTCGATCGCATCGACTACGAGCTGGGTTACAGCGTCTTCGCTGAAGACAGCTTGCTTGACTACGGTTCGTATTACTATGATATTTTCCCCAACATGACGGGTCGTCAGTTCATCGATAGCTGCTTGGGCGATCATCTTAACGGTTGCAAGTGGACTCATCACATGTACTCTGCCATGCGAATCGATGTGAACGTCGACAATGGGACGGCTGGTTCCAGCACCTATGGGCACATCAATCAAATTTTTTCGCCCGATGGCAAAGCACAGGCAACTGCCGTAAAAGACGCAAACCCAAATCCTGGTGATGTCTTGGCTCACCAACGAGTACGTTACAACGATCTTTGGGAGAGGCGCGATGGGAAGTGGGTCATCGTTAAGCGTACGGTGTCCTACGATATCCCCTATAACGAGACCATTGAAGCCAAGGCGGGCGTGAACGCGGAGAATTCCTATCGCGGAGATGAGTACAAAAAGGATCCGTCCTACGAAGCGTTTGCTTACGGTGCTTAAATAGTTTTAACACTCATATGGTCTGGGATGTTAAGCTTTAACGAGCCGGCATCAATGGAAGGTCCGTCCTTGTGCGGGCCTTCCATCGTATTGGCTGGTGGCTAAAAGCCACTCGTTTCTGAATGAGCGCTCGAGGTGTCACGACGCGAGGAGGGGCTGTGGACATTCAGCAGATCAAGTACTTTTCTCGGGTTTATGAGATGCGCAGTTTCACGCAGGCGGCCGACTCGCTGTTCATTTCGCGGCAGGCATTGCGCAAGTCGGTGGCGCGGTTGGCACAGGAGATGGGGGAGCCGCTGTTCGAGAACCGGGGTAACGTGCTCTTCCCCACGTCGGCGGCCGATCTGCTGTTCAGCGCCTCGCGTCCGGTGTTGAGTGCGTTCGCGCAAATGGAGGCCGAGTTGAACCTCGGCAAGCTAAAGAGCCAAGGGATCGTGCGTTTTGGGCAATCGGTGGAGGCAAGCGACGTTATGACCTCGGGCGAGATGAGACAGGTCATCGACTTTTCCTCGACAAGCGAGCTCGTGACTAAGGGAATGCGCTTCACCGAAGCAAACTGCGTGGAGCTGCGCCAACAAATCCTTGAGGGCGATCTTGATTATGCGAGTCTTATCGCCACCGTGGTGAACGAGTCCCTCTTTGATTACGACACGGCCATTGGGGGACGCATCCACATCGCCGTCCGTACTGATGATCCCCTTGCTGAGAAAAGCTTCATACGCCTCGAGGATTTGGAAGGACGTCCCTTCACCTCTCAAGGAGCTGGATTCGATGTGCACGATCGCCTGGTGGAGGCGACCGAAGAGCGCGGTGTCAAGCTTAACATTGTGTGCACGCGTTCGGGTTTGCACAATCGGCTCGAAATGGTGCAAACCGGGGTGACGCTCACCTATGCCTACCGCGATCTGAGGTTTCCCCGCGTTGCACCAGACGTGGTGTGCATTCCCCTTGAAGAGTCTCCCATGAAATGGTTCTACTGCACCATTGCGAAGAAGGGGCTTGGCGATCCCTATTTGCTGCGGTTTTTCAGCGGCAAAGAAGATTTCGTCCTCTGGAAGGACTGACGGCGGTTCGTCTCCATATCTAAGCGAGCTCCTTCGTAAACCAAAAGCTCCCGGCGAACAACTTAAAGATTCTCCCCTCAAGCCTCGCGCGATTTCAGAATGAGGCCAGAAGATGCCCGTCAATAACGCGACGGGTACACGAGACGAGGAAAGGGGACATCTTGGAGTCTGTTCAGAACACGACGGGAGCTCTAACGCGAAGAGGGTTCCTCAAGACCACGGCCGCGGCCGCGCTCGTTGCGGGCGGCGTTTCGGCTGCGGGGTTCGCGGCCCTTACGCCCAAGACGGCTTCGGCCCAAAGCGACGAGAAGATCTGCACGACCTACTGCAACGCCTGCATGGGTTGTCCGCTGGAGGCCGTGGTGCGCGACGGCAACGTGGTGCTCACGCGCGCCAAGGAGATCGAGGGCGCGCCCATCGACCAGAAGCGCATGTGCGCCCGCGGCGCCTCCATCCCCACGCTCATCGTGCAGGAGAAGCGCATCCAGTACCCCATGAAGCGCGCCGAGGGCACCGAGCGTGGCGCCGGTCAGTGGGAGCGCATCAGCTGGGACGAGGCCATCGACACCATCTGTACGAAGATCAAGGAGTACCAGGCAGAATTTGGCTCGGGCAGCGTGTGCTCCTTCACCTACGGCACTACCGAGCCTCGCAACATGTACAATCTCAACCGTTTGGAGAACGTGGCCCAGTTCTCGCACCAGAACCGCACCACCGACTTCGCGCTCACGCAGGGTACCATGTACACGGCGGGCGGCTTCTACTATCAGGGCGGCGTCGACATGGATCTCGTCTCCCAAATGAGCACCTTTGTCGTGTGGGGCCATAACCCCATCGTGTCCTGGCCTAACGCCTGGCACTACATCGCCGACGCGATTGAGAATAACGATTGCAAGCTCATCGTCGTCGACCCCAACAAGAACACCATCGGACAGAAGGCCGACTTGTTCGTGTCGCTGCAGCCCGGCACCGATGCCGCGCTCGCTCTCGGTTTGGCGAAGATCATCGAGGAAGAGGGCAAGACGGATGATGCCTTCATGCAGCAGAAGTCCTGCGCCCCGTTCCTCGTGAAGGAGTCCGACGGCCGCTTCCTGCGCAAGAGCGACTTGGAAGAGGGCGTGGCGGCCGATGCCGACGACTTTGCCGTGTGGGACGAGGCCACGAATGCCATGGGCTACGCCTCCACGGCGCAGAACCCCGTGCTGCGCAAGAAGGGCATCGAGGTCGCCGGCCAGCGCTGCAATACGGCCTACAGTCTGCTCATCGACCGCATCAGCGAGTATCCCATCGAGATGGTGTCCGAGGCGACCACCGTTCCCGAGGAAACCATTCGCACCTTCGCCGACCTACTTTGCCGTCCTGGCATGGCCGACATCTTCCAAGGCTATGGCATCGACCATTACGGGCACGGTTTCAATACCATTGCGGCAGTGAGTGTTTTGCGTATTATGCGCGGTATGGTGCCTGAGCCCCGTATGAGTTACCCGCTTAATTCCAGCGGCTTCGATGAGACGGAAACCGAGCATCCCGCTATCGTCCAGTCGCTGGGTACCTTTATGTTCAACGACCTGCTCGACACGGGAAAATACACATTCCCGGGCGTGACCGCGCACATGGGCGAGCAGGTGATGGAGCTTCCCGATGTCACGGTAGAGCAACCGCTCAAGATGCTCATCTCTTTCGGTGCGAACATCGTGAACTCAGCTCCCGACCGTAACAAGACCATCGAGGCGTACAAGAAGTTCGATTTCCTTGTGACTGCCAACATCGAGTGGTGCGATACGGCCGACATTTCCGATATCGTGCTGCCGGCGGCCACCATTCAGGAAGTGGGCGGCCCCATTGGCATGAACGGCTGTCTGGTTTGGGCCGATAAGGCCGTCGAGCCGAAGTTCGAGGCCAAGTCCGACTACGACATGGCGAACCTCATCGGCCGTGGGCTCGGCTTGGACGAGTGGTTCCAAGAGGAGTTCGACGAGGGCATGAAGCACGTGGTGAACACGGCCATGAGCGCCGCCATGGGCATCGATGCCGACAAGCTGAAGGAAGCCGGCGTGATGTACGTGGGCGCCGTTCCCATGCCGGCCTACATGACCATGACGGGCAAGCTGCAGTTCTATCAGGAGAACCCTGGCCCCATCGAGAACTACGGCCAGCCCATGGATCCCGCGAGCATCGCGCTGCCCCATTGGGAGCCGCCCATGGAGGCGTGGCCCGTCACAGCCGGTGGCTTCGATGCCAACCCCCTGGCCGAGAAGTACCCGCTCATCGTGACCGCCGGCACCCGTCGCTTCCGCGTGCACTCCTACTACGGCCAGAACCCGCTGCTGCGCGAGATGGAGATCAACGAGCCCTGTGTGCGCATCAATCCCGTGGATGCCGAGGCCCGCGGCATCGAGGACGGCAGCTACGTGCGCCTGTTCAACGACCGCGGCCATGCGGTGGCCAAGGCCACCTTCAGCGCCGGTATTCGCCCGGGCTGTCTGGATATCGACCGCGGCTGGCAGCGCTCCCAGTACCTAAGCGGCTGCAATAACGACCTGACGAGCAAGCAGATTGTGGACTGGACCTGCCCCACCTACGCCTACCACGATTGCCTCGTGGAAATTGAGCCGTGGGACGGCGTGGTGGCGGAGTCTCAGGAATAAGAGGAGGAGGAACCCATGAGATACGGAATGGTCATCGATCTTAAGCGCTGCTCTGGCTGCAAGACCTGCTCGGTCGTGTGCAAAGTGGCCAACAACATCCCCAACGACATTATCTGGAACCGCGTGCTCACCGAGGGCGGCAACGCGCCTGACACGGCTGGTGGCACCTGGGACAATCCCGAGATGCAGCACTGGCCCGTGGCCTGCCAGCACTGCGAGAACCCTGCCTGTACCAAGGTGTGCCCGGTGGGCGCCACGTGGAAGGACGAGCAGACGGGCATTGTGCGCCAGGACTACGACAAGTGCATCGGCTGCCGCATGTGCCTGGCCGCCTGCCCCTACACGGGTGTCCGCTCGTTCAACTGGGAGGAGCCGGCCTACTACGCCGACTTCGCCCTGGGCGACGCCGATGCTGCCAAGCACGAGAAGCACACGGTGGAGAAGTGTATCTTCTGCACCCAGCGCGTGGCCCGCGGCGAGCAGCCGGCCTGCGTGGCCGACTGCATCGGCCGCGCCCGCCACTTCGGCGACCTGGACGACCCGAACTCCGAAGTGTCCAAGCTTTTGGCCAGTCGTGAGTACACGCAGCTGCACGCCGAATTCGGCACCAAGCCCTCTGTCTATTATCTCGTCTAGGAAGGGAGATACGCTATGAACGATGCGAAAGGAAGCGCCGCGTCTCATCGCGGACTGACCGTGGGGATCATCGCTTGCGCGGTGGTGGCTGTCATCGGCGTTGCCCTGTGGATGGTGCAGCTGTCCGGTGGCATGATTCAGACCGGCATGCGCAACCTCGATTCCTGGGGCTTCTACATCACCCTGTTCATGTTCTTCGTGGGCCTGTCCGCCGGCGGCCTCATCATCAGCTCCATCCCCAACGCCTTCGGTATGAAGGGCTTCGGGGACATCTCGCGGGTGGCCATTTGGACGAGCATCTGCTGTACCTGCGTGGCCATCGGCTTTGTGGTGGTTGACTTGGGCGGTCCCTTGCGCCTGTGGGAGCTGTTCGTCTATTCCAACCTCTCATCGCCGCTCATGTGGGACATCATCGTGCTTTCCACCTATCTCATTCTCTCCATCGTGTATCTGTGGGCCTACCGGCGCGAGGATGCGGGGAAGATGTCGCACACCGCCATCCGCGTCATCTCCATCATTGCTCTGGTGGTGGCGGTGGGTGTGCACACGGTGACGGCTTGGATCTTCTCGCTGTCGGCGGCCCACGAGTTCTGGCACACCGCCCTGATGGGCCCGTGGTTCGTGGCCTCAGCGCTGGATTGCGGCACGGCGCTCGTGCTCATCGTGGTCATCGCCCTGCAGAAGGCCGGGCGTCTTACCATCGAACGCTCCTCCATGGTGAACCTGGCGAAGATGCTCGCGGTGTTCACCTGCGTCGATCTGTACTTCTTCGCCTGCGATCTGCTGACGAGCGGTTTCCCCGGCGGCGAGGGCGCCAATGTGGTGGCGATGCTGGTCACCGGCCCCTTGGCGCCGTTCTTCTGGACGCAGATCGCCTGCATGGTGCTGGCCTGCGTCATCCTGTTCGTGCCGCGCCTGCGCACCAAGGGCGGCGTGGTTCTCGCCTCGGCGCTCGTGATCGCCGGTGTGTTCTGCAAGCGCTGCGAGATCTTGGTGGGCGGTTTCCAGATTCCCAACATCGAGTTCGCCGACGTGGCCAACCATATGACCATCACGAACTGGGAGTCCGGCATGTCGCTGTTCGGCTATCAGGGCCTCGTGTACTGGCCGACCCCCTTGGAGTTCGGCGTAGCCCTGGGCGTGGTGGCTCTCGGTGGCTTCCTGCTGCTACTGGGTCTGAAGTACCTCCCGCTCCATCTCACGGAGAAGACCGCTTAGCGGCTTTATCGCCGAGAGTGGAGACCTCCCTTCGAAGAGCCGCAGGCCCGCGCTTGCGGCTCTTTTCGCCTTGGAAAGGATGAGCGGTGAAAGCGAATTCGAGCGAAGTGAACAGTTTGAAGCGGAGAAAGACACGGCGTAAGCGGCTTATGGCTGTCGCCATCGTTGGCGCCGTTTTCGCCGGCGTGGCAGGGGTGGGGTTTGCTCTTGCGCCGGATTCGGGTGTGCATCCTCTGACGGCGGAGGCTGTTTGTCCGGTAGCCGGATGCGCAAGTGTCATGTGCCACGGGTACGACGCTGTTCCCGAACCCGATGGTCACAGCGAGATGCGTTGTCCCGAGGCTGGTTGCGCGTCGGTCGAGTGCCACGGCTGGGATACTCTCACTGGCCGTTACCACCAGGCCTCCGATATGTCCTTGAACCTGTGGATTCTCATGCCCGTGACGCTGGTGCTCGGCCTTTGGTTGGCCGTACACGGCTTGTCGAAGGGAGAGCGCGATGCGAGCGCCTAGAATCGCTTTCGATATCATGTTGCTTGCCTTCTATCTGGTGACCGCAAATCCGGCGACGACGGGGATGCCCTTGCACGAATATCTCGGCGTGGGCGTCTTTGTGCTTATGGTTGCTCATGTTGTGATGAGCGGTGAGGGTCTAGGCGGTCGTGGCCGTTGGACGCAGCGCGTGCTCAACGGCGTGCTGCTGGTTGCACTCGCTTTCTGCGTCGTGTCGGGGATCATGGTGTCGGGGGCGCTGCTTCCCTCCTTGGGCCTTTATGCGACTGGCTACTATTTTTGGGATCCCGTGCACGCCCTTTCCGCCAAAGTACTACTAGCCGCCCTGCTCGTTCATATTGTTCTGCGTATACCGGTGGTTATGTCGGTGTTTCGCCGTCATTCCTCCAATTCTTTCGCTAGATAGCGGCCGGTGAGGCTTTCCGGGTTGGCGGCTACTTGGGCCGGGGTGCCCTCGGCCACGATGCGACCGCCGGTCTCGCCGCCGCCGGGGCCCATGTCGATGACGTAGTCGGCGTTGGCGATCATGTCCAGGTCGTGCTCGATGACCACGACGGTGGCGCCGTGCTCGATGAGGTTCTGCAGCACGTCGATGAGGGTTTCCACGTCCAGCGGGTGCAGCCCGATGGTGGGCTCGTCGAAGATGAAGAGGGTGTCGTCCTGGTTGCGGCGCATCTCGCTGGCCAGCTTCAGGCGCTGGGCCTCGCCGCCGGAAAGTGCCGGTGTGGCCTCGCCCAGAGTGAGATAGCCCAGGCCCAAATCGTGGAGGATCTGCAACTTGTCCCGCACCTTCTTCAGATGGGCGAGCGCGGAAAGCGCCTGGTCAACGGTCAGCGTGAGCACCTCCGGCAGCGACAGCGTGTGCACGCTTTCGAAATCGTCGGCATGGTTGTGCTCCGCTGCTGAGCCTCCGTAGGGGGTGGGCTCATGGGTCGCGTTGCGTTCCATTTCGGCGTCGGCGGACAGTTCGACGCCGCCTTCGATGGCCATTTGGATGGCGTAGGCCTCCCGCCCGTAGCGGCTGCCGCGGCAGTCGGGGCAGGGGATGTCCACGTCGGGGAGGAACTGCACGTCCAGGGAAATTTGTCCCGTGCCGTCGCAGGTGGGGCAGCGCAAGGATCCGGTGTTGTAGGAGAACGCGCCCGCCCTCAGCCCCTGCTCCTTGGCGTCCGGCAGAGTGGCGAAGGCACGGCGCAGATCGTCCAGCACGCCGGAGTAGGTGCCCACGGTGGAGCGTACGTTCACGCCGATGGGCGTGGCATCCACCAGATCGACCCGCGCGATGCCCGGAGCGTCCACGGACAGCACATGCCCCGGCAGCGGCGTGCCGGCCAGCGATGCCTTCAGCCCCGCGACCAGGCTTTCTAGCACGAGCGTTGTCTTTCCGGAGCCCGACACGCCCGTCACGCAGGTCAGACGCCCTTTCGGAATGCGCGCCTCCAGCGGATGCACGGTGTGGATGGTGTCGGTCTCCAGCGTGATGGCTCCTTCGTCGAAGAGATGTTCGGGTGCGACAGGCGTGCGCACCCGCACCTTCGCCGTGCCTGCCAGAAACGGCCCGATGCGGCTGGCCGGGTTCGCCTCCACCTCGGCCACCGACCCTTGGGCGATGACGCGGCCGCCGTCGGCGCCCGAGCCGGGTCCGATCTCGATGAGGTGGTTCGCGTGGCGCAGCACGGCCACATCGTGATCCACCATCACGACGGAGTTGCCGTCGGACAGAAGGTCGTCCATGACGCCCAGCAGCCCCTCGATGTTCGCCGGATGCAGCCCGATGGAGGGCTCGTCCAGTACGTAGAGGATGCCGGTGGTGCGGCTGCGCACGGCGCGCGTGAGGGCCACGCGCTGGCGCTCGCCGTTCGAAAGCGTCTCGCTGGCACGGTCGAGGGTGAGGTACCCCAGCCCCAGCTGCTCCAGCCTCTGGATTGGCTCGGTCATCTCGCTCGTGATGGAATCGCACATCGGGCGCATCTCTGGCGGAAGCCACGGGGCCACGCCAGGCAGCCAATCGCGCAGCTCGTCCAGCGACAAGGCCGTCACCTGAGCGAGGTTGCGCCCGTCGATGGTGGACGATCGCGCCTTCTCGGAGAGCCGCGTGCCGTGGCAGTCGGGGCACACCGACTCGCAGAGGAACTTTGCCACGCGCGCCATGCCCTTCTCGTCCTTCGCCTTCGCCAGCGCGTTTCTCACGGTGTTCACGGCGCTGTAGTAGGTGAAGTCCAGCTCGGTGGCATGGTCTTTGTTCTTGGGGACGTACAGGATGTGGCGCTTCTCCATGGGGCCGTGCAGCACGATGTCCTTCTCGGCATCGGTGAGGTCGCGGTAGGGCACGTCGGTGCGCACGCCCATCTCGCGGGCCACCTGCGGCATGAGCGACCACATGAGGTTGCGCCACGGCGCCACTGCGCCCTCTTCTAAAGTAAGGTTGGGGTCGGCGATGAGCGTGGACTCGTCGATGTCGCGTACGACACCGGTGCCGCCGCAGGTGGGGCAGGCGCCACCGCTGTTGAAGGCGAGGTCCTCGGCGGAGGGGCCGTAGAATTCCACGCCGCAGGTGGAGCAGGTAATGGGCAGCTCGGCGGCCACGTTCAGGGTCGTCGCGTTCACGTGCCCGTTGGGACACACATGGCAGCCGAGGCGCGAGAACATGAGGCGCAGGTAGTTCAAAAGCTCCGTGGACGTGCCGAAGGTGGAGTGCACGCCGGGGATGCCGGGCCGCTGGCGCAGGGCGAGGGCCGCCGGAACGTGCAGCACCTCGTCCACGGTGGCGCGGCCGGCCTGGGAGATGCGTCGGCGGGTGTAGGTGGAAAGCGCCTCCAAGTAGCGGCGACTGCCCTCGGCGTACAGAACGCCCAGCGCGAGCGAGCTTTTGCCCGATCCGGATACGCCCGCGATGCCCACGAGCTGCCGCAGCGGCACATCCAGCGAGAGGTTCTTCAAGTTGTGCACCCGCGCCCCGCGCACCTCAATGGCGGTAGGCTCGGTGAAGGCAAGAGGCGTGGCGGTTTCGATGTGTTCCATGGAGGCTCGATTCTCGCGCGATATGCAAAGCGCCCCGCGGCGGGGCGGGGCGCTTTCGAATTCTGGAGCCAACGAGCGGATTCGAACCGCTGACCTACGCATTACGAGTGCGTTGCTCTACCAGCTGAGCCACGTTGGCGAGAGTGCTTCTTGCGAAGCGGCTGTTTAGTATAGCGAACTGGGCGATGCTGCGCAAGCATTTGGAGCTGCGAATTCCTCTTTCGCGCACAACGGTGAAGGTGAATTGTGCCGAATTGTGCCGAATTGTGCCGCCTTCGGGAGTGGCGGCCTTCAATGGCCCTTCGGCACTTCAACATTTCGGCTGAATCTGGAAAGGCCGTGGGTTGAGGCGGGGGAGGGCGCTCCAACGCTATACTGGTCGCCATCGAAAAAACGGGGAGTGTGGCTTGAAACTCGCGGTGTGGTAGCACAGTCAAGCCGCTTAGGGTGACCTTGAGCGCGGCCGCCTCCTCTTAAGAGCAACGAGGTGCATTCATGAGCTTGAGGTTTTCGCTTGCGAAGGCGGCCGGCGCCGTTTCAACCTGGGGGCTGCGTCATGTGGCGAGGCGGCCTGCGGCTAATCTGCCGGGGAAGATCGCGCTCGCCATTGATCCGTCGCTGCTCGACGAGCTGCGCGGCAAGTGCGCGCAAGGCTCGGTCATCACCGTGGGCACCAACGGGAAGACCTCGACGAACAACCTGCTTGCCGACGCCTTCGAAGCTGCCGGGTGCACTATCATCTGCAATCGCACAGGGGCGAATCTGGCTGCGGGCATCACCTCGGCGCTTCTGCAGCAGCCGGCTGCCCAGTGGGGCGTTTTCGAATGCGACGAGCTGTGGCTCGCCCACGTGCTGCCCCGCCTGCGCTCGAACTATGTGCTGCTGCTGAATCTGTTCCGCGACCAGCTCGACCGCTGCGGCGAAATCGACCGCATCCAAACGTCCATTGCGGGGGCGTTGGCCGCCTCGCCGGACACCGTGCTCGTGTACAATGCCGACGACCCGCTGTGCGCCCGCATTGCCGACGAGGTGCCCAACCGCACGGTCGCCTATGGCCTGGACGAGTCCATGGGCCTGGCCCAGAACACCGTGACCGACGCCCAGATGTGCCAGAAATGCGACGGCATGGTGCGCTACCATTACCGCCAGTACGGCCAGCTCGGCGACTACTTCTGCGACCAATGCGACTTCGCGCGCCCGACATTGGACTTCGCCGGCCGCGACATCGCCATCGGCCCCGCTGGCGTGACCATGGAGGTCTGCGGGCCTGCCGGCTGCGAATCGGTGCACACGCCGCAGCCGACGCCCTACGCCGCCTACAATCTCGTGGCCTCTTATGCCCTTTGCCGCGAGGCGGGCATTCCCACGGCCGATTTCCAGCGGGCCCAGGATGCTTTCAACCCGCGCAACGGGCGCCTGCAGCGTTACCGCCTCGGCGGTCGCGACGTGCTGCTGAATCTGGCGAAGAACCCCACGGGCTTCAATCAGAATTTGAAGATCGTAGAAGCTGACCAGGGTCCCAAGATGGTGGCCTTCTTCATCAACGACCAGGTGGCCGACGGCCATGATATCTCGTGGATTTGGGATATCGATTTCGAAGAGCTTGCCGGACAGCCGGGCACGGTGGTGTTCGCTGGCGGCTCCCGTGCCCACGACCTGGCGGTGCGTTTGAAGTACGCCGGCATCGAGGCGGCGGTGATCGAGAACATCGAAGACGCCTTCTCCCGCCTGGGGGCGCTTGTGGCCGCGGGCACCCTGCCGGCCGACGCCGCCGTCTACGCCATCGCGAACTACACGGCCCTCCCCCAGGTGCACGCCGCCCTGAACGCCATGGAAGCCGCCGAACCCGCTGTCGCCCCCGCCCCGACGCCGGCCCCGATCGCCGAGGCCGCCGGCGCGAGTGCCGCTCCCACCTCGTGTCATCCTGAGCGCAGCGCCGAAGGCGCGGAGCCGAAGGATCCCGCAACCTCCGAGCCTTCCGCAACTCCCGCCTCTCTCGCATCTGAGGAATCCCCTGAGCCCCCCGTCATCATCGCCCATATGCTGCCCGACCTGCTGAACCTCTATGGCGACGGTGGCAACGTGCGCATCTTGGAACAGCGCCTGCGCTGGCGTGGCATCCCCGTGGAAGTGCGCCGCATCCAGCACGGAGAGGCGGTGGACTTCTCCCAGGTCGACCTCGTTTTCATGGGCGGCGGCCCCGACCGCGAGCAGAAGCTTGCCAGCGAGCAGCTGCTGGCGATGCGCGACGAGCTGGCCGTCTATGTGGAAGGAGACGGCCCGCTGCTCGCCATCTGCGGCGGCTACCAGATTCTCGGCCGCCAGTGGCTGTGGGGCGACGAGCTCGTGCCCGGCCTCGGCCTCATCGACATGGAGACGCGCCGCCCCGGCACGTCCGCCGACCGCCTCATCGACAACATGGTGCTGGAATCCCCCCTGGCCGCCCATCCTGTGGTGGGCTACGAGAACCACGCCGGCCGCACTTACCTGGGCGAAGGCGTGGAAGGCTTCGGCCGCGTCGTGTCCTCCTGCGGCCACGGCAACAACGATGACGATCGCGTGGAGGGCGCGCGCTACAAGAACGTTGTGGGCACCTATTCCCACGGGCCGCTGCTTTCTAAGAATCCGGAAGTGGCCGACTGGCTGCTCGCCCGCGCTCTCGAACGCCGTGCGGGGCGCACCGGAACCCCGGCCGCCGATCTCGCTCCTCTTGATGATGGCGCCGAGCTCGCCGCCAACGCCTCCATGGTCAAGCGCCTGTCGTAGGAGACGCTTCAATGCTGACGCTCCTGCTCGGCGCATCCGTGGCGAAGTTGTGGGCAATCTGCCGTTCTCCTATGGCTTTTCACTGGTAATGGGGCCCATTTTGTTGCGCCGTTCGGCAATTCTTTGCCAAAATGTTACTTCGAATTGAGCAATTCTTGGTTTTGCGGTGCTGCACGGCTTGCGGTTCTGCTCGCCAAGGAACACGAACCACGAAAGCGAGACCTTCCAGGATGGCCGAAACTCCAGGCAAGAACAACCCTCGTGCCCAACACGCATCCCAGCCCGTGGGAAAGTCGAACAATCCGAGGCATTCGCAGCCCGTCGGCGCCAACAACCCCCGGAACTCCCAGCCCCTTGGGAAGGCGACCAACAATCCGCGCCATTCCCAGCCGGTAGGGTCGAACAACCCCCGCCATTCGCAGCCCGTCGGCTCGAACAACCCGCGGCACTCCCAGCCGCTGCCCAAGCAGCCCGCCCTTGAAGGCATGGCGGCCAATGCCGTGCCGGCGCTACCGCCCATGGCCGAGCCCAACCCCTATTCCCGCGGAGCCACCGGCGACGACTACGCCAAGGACCGTCGCCGCAAGAAACGCCGCCGCATTCTGCTGGGCGTGCTGGCCTTCGTGCTCGTGGGCGTGCTCGGCGCCACCGGGGCCGCTTGGGCCTACATCTCCGGTATCGAGCAGGAGATGAACGAGGACATCACCCCCGAGGTCGTGGAAGCCTTGGAGGCGCCGGCCGAGTACGACGGCGGCACCTTCTACATGCTGCTCATGGGCACCGACAAGTCGGCTGCTCGCGAGCAATCGACCCAGTATGCTGGCGATACCTTCCGCTCCGACTCCATGATCCTCACCCGGGTCGATCCACAGAACAAGAAGGTCACCATGGTGTCGATGCACCGCGACACTGAGATCGAGATCGAGGGCTACGGCCTGCAGAAGCTGAACGCCTCCTACGCCATCGGCGGCCCGGCGCTCGCCATCAAGACGGTCTCCCAGATGGCCGGCGTGCCCATCTCCCACTACGCCGAGATCAACTTCGACGGCTTCGAGGATGTCGTCGATGCCCTGGGCGGCGTGGAAGTGGACGTGCCCATGGAGATCAACGACGACGAGGCCGGCGGACATGTGGATGCGGGCGAGCAGACGCTTTCCGGCGAAGAGGCGCTCATCCTGTGCCGTTCGCGCCACTCCTATGACGAGTACGGCGACGGCGACCGCTACCGCGCGGCCAACCAGCGCTTGGTGCTCGGCGCCATCGCCAAGAAGATCCTCTCGGCCGACCCCGCCACCATGGCCAACACCATTAGCGCGCTTTCCCAGTACATCACCACCGACTTCAAGGTGGGCGACATCGTGGCGCTGGCCACCTCCATGCAGGGCATCGACCCGTCTAAGGACATTTATTCGGCCATGGAGCCCACCATCAGCGAGTACAAGAACGACACCTGGTACGAGCAGCTGGACGTGGCCGCGTGGAACACCATGATGGGCCGCGTGCGCGAGGGCCTGCCCCCCACCGAGGTCGATGAGGTGGACGAGTTGAACGGCACCGTGCTCGCTAGCGTTGGCGACGGCAAGGCGGCCGCCAGCGACAGCGAGGGCGTTCAGGGCGTAAACGGCACGCAGCGCCAGACCTTCGGCGAGACGCGCACCGGTATCGTCACCATCAAGAACGGCAACGGCATCAACGGCGTGGGCGCCGAGGCGCTCGAGCGCATCAAACCGCTCGGGTATACCGCCGACGCCTCCAACGCAAACAGCTTCAGCTACGAGGAGACCGTGGTCGTCTTCGATACGCCCGATCAGCGCGTTTACGCCGAGGAGCTCATCGACGCCCTCGGCTGCGGCCGCGCCGTGCAGAACACCGACGGCGAGTACGTCTACGACGGCGACTTCCTCATCCTGATCGGTAGTGATTGGCAGTAGGAAGCCGTGCATCTCATCAACCGAAAGGGCCCCGCATTGGGGCCCTTTTGCGAGCAAAGGAGTCCCATGCGATTTGTTTCGTGGAATGTGAACGGCATTCGTGCTGTGCTGAAGAAGAACTTCCTGGAAGTGTTCGACGCCTTCGACGCGGACATCTTCGCCATTCAGGAGACGAAGTGCCAGGTGGGTCAGGTGGAGCTGGATCTGCCGGGCTACCACCAGTACTGGAGCGCCGCCGAAAAGAAGGGCTATTCGGGTACGGCGGTGTTCACCCGCGAGGAGCCGCTGCGGGTACTGCACGGTTTGGGCAACGAGTACCTGGACGCCGAGGGGCGCATCGTGGCCTGTGAGTTTCCCCGGTTCTGGTTCGTGAACGTGTACACGCCGAACTCCCAGATGGAACTTGCGCGCATCGACCACCGCATGGAATGGGACGACGCGTTCCGCGACTTCTGCAAGGGGCTCGAGGCCGGCGTGCTGCCCGACGGCAGCGCCAGCGATCCGAAGCCGGTGGTGATGTGCGGCGACTTCAACGTGGCGCATGAGGAGATCGACCTGAAGAACCCGGGCCCCAACCGCGGGGCATCGGGCTTCTCCGACGAGGAGCGCGGGAAGTTCACCGAGCTGGTGGACGCCGGTTTCACCGACACGTTCCGCCTGCTGCATCCGGATGAGACGGGCCGCTACAGCTGGTGGAGCTACCGGTTCCGCGCCCGCTCGACGAACGCGGGATGGCGCATCGACTACTTCCTCGTGAGCGATGCGCTGCGCGATCATGTGGTGGCCGCGAGCATCTACGACGACGTGGAAGGCTCCGACCACTGCCCGGTCGGCCTCGAGCTGGATATATAAATGCTGAAGATAACCGTTATTGCCGTGGGCAAGCTGAAGGAGAAGTTCTGGGTGGCGGCCTGCGACGAGTATCTGAAGCGGCTGCGCCCCTACGCGAAAGTGACCGTGGCCGAGATTCCCGATGTCGATCCGGCCCGCTCCGGCGGCGTGGAGGCGGCCCGCGAGCGCGAGGGGGCAGGCATTCTGGCGGCGGTGCCGGAAGGCGCGCACGTCATCCTCATGGCCATCGAAGGGAAGCAGCGCTCAAGCGTCGACTTCTCCCGCCACCTGGACGATCTGGCCCTGCGCGGCGCAAGCGAGCTCGCCTTCGTCATCGGCGGTTCCGACGGCGTGAGCGACGCGGTGCGGGCCCGGGCCGACGAGACATTCTCCTTCGGCCCTGTCACCCTGCCCCACAACTTGGCCCGCGTCGTGCTGCTCGAGCAGCTCTACCGCGCCTTCAAAATCTCCCGCGGCGAGCCCTACCACAAGTAGCGCCGCTTTTCGACGTCTAGTCAAAAGTGGGAAAGCGGTGTGCCCAGTTTTGGGCAGAAGCCCGCGCGTCCCCTTCCTATACTGACCTCATTCGCCAAGAGGGGGTGCAATCACGAGGGACCGCCCTCCTCTTATAGCGACCCGGCGCCGCAATGCGCGTCGCCGCTCTTACGAGAGAAAGAGGAGGAGTATGGAAGAGAAAGAGCAATTCGCTCCCACCGAGATCGTGAAGGACGGCAAGGTCACGCGCCGCACCTTCGTGAAGGGCGCGGGCTGGCTGACCATCACGTCCGCCATCGGCGCCAGTGCCCTTGGCTGCGCCCCGGCCCAGAAGAGCGAGAGCGAAGATGACAAGCTGGCCGAGACCGGCCCGGTGGCCGATCCCGAGGAGGGCTTCACCTACAAGAGCGCTTGCTGCTCGGTGAACTGCACCTCGCGCTGCCATCTGCGCGCCCGCGTGAAGGACGACAAGATCTACACCGTCACCCCCGGTCAGATGCCCGGGCGCGACGATTACGCCAACTGCTGCCTGCGCTCCATCGGCCTGGGCACGCGCACCCACGACGAGAACGTGCGCGTCATGCATCCCATGAAGCGCACCGGCGAGCGCGGCAGCGGCGAGTTCGAGCAGATCACCTGGGAGCAGGCCATCGACGAGATCGCCGAGCGCATGGAGGCCACCAAGGCGCAGTACGGCCCTAAAGCCTGCGGCTTCTACTCGTTCACGGGCAACCTGTCGAAGCTTTCCTGGGAGGCGCCCACCCGTTTCGCCGGCACCTACGGCGGCACCGCCTTCGATATCGAGGGAATCATGGGCGACCACGGCGCCACCATGGGCATGACGCTGTGCTTCGGCCAGGGCCGCGGCGCTCACGACACGCGCGACTATATGAACTCGAACATGGTGGTGCTCTGGGGCCGCAACGTGGCCGACACCCACACCTCCGAGTTCCGCTACCTTGTGAAAGCCCGCGAAAACGGCGCCAAGATCGTCGTGGTGGATCCGCGCCTGTGCTCCACGGCGGCCATCGCCGATCAGTGGATCCCCATCAAGGCTCAAACCGACCCGGCGCTGGCCCTCGGCATGATGAGCGTCATCATCAGCAAGGACCTGCACGCGAAGGACTGGCTCGTGGCCAACTCCGTGGCGCCCTTCCTCGTGCGCGAGTCCGATGGCGCGATGCTGCGCGACGGCGAGGGCGAGGACGCCGCCTGGATGGTGTGGGACACGGCGGCCGGCAAGGCGGTGCCCAACACCACCGAGGGCGTGACCGCCGCGCTTTCCGGTACCTTCGAGGTGAACGGCGAGACCTGCCGCACCGCCTTCGACCACCTGTGCGACGAGGTGTCCAAGTACACGCTGGAGTACACCTCCGAGATCACGGGCCTCGACCCCGAGGTCATCGAGAACTTCGCCATGGAGTACATCAACGCCCAGCCGGCCGGCATCCGCATGGGACAGGGCATGCAGCGCGTCTACAACTCCCATTCGCCCTTCCGCACCGTGGCCACGCTGGCCGCTGTGGCCGGCTACATCGGCGTGGAAGGCGGCGGCGCGTCCCACGCGGGCGGCACGGCGTCCATCCGCTCGACCCCCGGCATCACCATCCCGGCGTTCAACTACGACGAGTGGGCGAATACCGGCGCCAACGAGGTGAACATGGTGAAGAGCTCGACGCTCTACGACCAAATCATCACCAAGCAGCCCAACCCCATCGACTTCATGTGGTTCGCGAACTCGAACTTCATCAACATGAGCCCCGATGCCAACAAGATCATCAACGAGGTGCTGCCCAACATCTCCACCATCGTGACGGTGGATCCCTACTGGACCTGGACGGCGAAGTACTCGGACTACGTGCTGCCGGCCTGCAACTATTGGGAGAAGTGGGACTTCCTCGATCGCTCGCCCTGGGTGTTCTTCCAGAGCCCGGCTGTGACGCCGGCGGGCGAGAGCAAGTCCGACGTCGAGATCATGTCCCTGCTCGCTGCCAAGGTGGGCCTGGGCGACTTGTGGAACAAGACCGATGAGGAGTGGGTGCGCAGCTTCGTGAACGAGGAGCACCCGGCCTGGGAGGGCTTCGATTTCGACAAGGCTGTGGAAGAGGGTATCTGGGGCCGCCCCGACGGCATCTACGACTCCCAGATCGTCTTCGCCGACGGCGTGTTCCCCACGCCTTCCACGAAGTTCACCTTCTACAACGACGACCTGGTGGAGTTCGAGGAGGAAGTGCCCTGCTACAAGCCCATGCTGGAGGATCCGAAGGGTCCGCTCGGCGAGAAGTACCCGCTCGTGTTTCTGCAGTACCACGACCGCATGAACGTGCACACCCAGCACATCGGTATTCCGGCGCTGGCGGGCATCCAGGACGAGCCTCTGCTGGAGATGAACCCGGTGGATGCCAAAGCTCGCGGTATTGCCGATGGCGACGTGGTGAGTATCACAAACGATCGCGGCGCCTGCAAAATGAAGGTGTTTGTCACCGAGGGCATCGTGCCCGGTACGGTGGCCACCCAAAGCGGCTGGACTCCCGACTACACCATCGAGGGCAACTACCAGACGCTGACCCACTTGACGTTGAACCCCACAGAAGAGCACATTTCCCAGACCTGCACGGCATTCTACGACGTGCTGGTGGAAGTAGAGAAGGCGTAGGTGCGACATGGCTAAGCAATATGGAATGGTGATCGACACGACTCGCTGCATGGGCTGCCAGACCTGCGCGGTCGCCTGCAAGGTATCCAACGACGTGCCCGGCGAGCTGTATTGGGCCCATGTGGAAGGACTCGATGGCGATCTGTACCGCCCGACGGGCACCTTCCCGAAGGTGAAGATGAACTTCCGTCCCACGCTGTGCAACCATTGCGCCGAGCCGGCCTGCGTGGCCAACTGTCCCACCGGCGCCATGGCGAAGCGCGAGGACAACGGCGCTGTGGTAGTGGATCAGGACGTGTGCATCGGGTGCGGCACCTGCGTGAACTCGTGCCCCTACGAGGTGCCGCAGATTGACGAGGAGGCCGGCGTGTCCTCGAAGTGCACCCTGTGCTTCGATCGTCTGGACAACGACCATCGTCCGTGGTGCGTGCAGGCCTGCCCGGCCGAGGCCCGCATTGTCGGCGACCTGAACGATCCGGAAAGCGAAGTGTCGAAGTACATCGCCGAGAAGGGGGCTCAGCCCTACATGCCGGAGAACGGCACCACGCCTTCGGTCTATTACGTGTAAGCCCTCCCTCCTATAGAGGCAGCGACGCTCAGTCGCTGCCCCTGTTCGCTTCGAGGGAAGGCGCTTTGGTACAATAAGATCGCGGACGCGGGGGATCGGCCGCGAGAGGGGAGGGGAACCATGACGTGGACAGGGAAGAACGAGGTGCTCGACGAGGTCATTGGCCGCGCCGAGCTGGAGCGCATGCTCGACGAGGCGGGAGCCACCTATACGTCTCGGCGGATTCCGGCGGGCGCCATGGTGTTCTGGAGCGGCGAGCCGGATGGCAACCATTACTATGTTGAAAGCGGCTCGGTGGAGCTGTACGGCGTCGATGCCGCCGGGCGCAAGAAAGTCATCGACCGCTACGGTCCCGGCATGTTCTTCGGATTCCATATCCTGCGCGACACCAATCTGACGATGTCGACGGCGCAGTGCTTGGAGGACAGCCGCATTCTGGCCATTCCCAAGGAATCGTTCTTCAAGTTGCTTCGCGGGGGCTCGGATTTCTCCGAATACTGCGTGCGCTATTTGTTCGGGCTTTTGTCCATGCAGACCAACGAGGTGCTGAACCAGTCGTTCTACGTGACGGCCCAGCGAGTGCCCATGTTGCTCGCCAAATTGGCGGCCGAGCGTCTTGCGGAAGACGCGGCGCAGCAAATGGTGGTGCTTCCCTACAGCAACAACGACATCGCCGACATGCTCGGCGTGAGCCGCAACTCGGTCACCTCGGTCGTCTCGCGCTTGCAGGCCCAGGGGGTCATCGAGAAGCAGCGCAGTGCCATTCGCATCATCGATGCGCAACGCCTCGCCGAGATTGCCCAGCTCGAGCAGGAGTAGCGGACTATGGGCCGGCAACTTGCCCCACTGTTTTTCGCCGCCTTCCTCGCTTACGGCTACAACAATATCTTCATGACGCTGACCCCCTCTTTCGTGGTGGCCGCGGGAGGGACGTTGGCGGAAGCGGGGCTTCAGAACAGCGTGTATCTGGCCGCGGCAGTCCTCTTGCGCTTCGCCTTCGGCCCGGCGGCGGATCGGTGGGGCACGAAGCCGGTCATGCTCGTGGGCCTTGCGTCGTTTGTGCTCGGGGGCATTCTGTTCCCGCTGTGTGCCGAGTTCTGGCAGATGCTTTTGGTGCGCTGCGTGCAGGCGGTCGGCCTTGCTTCTTTCTGGTCGTCGGCCACAGCCACCGTTTCGGAGGCGGCGCCGCCCCAGGCGCGGGGCCGCTGGCTCGGCCTGTATCGCCTGACGACCTCCGCCTCGCTTCTTCTGGGGCCTCTTGTGGCGTTCGGGCTCGTGAAGGCCGCGGGGTTCGCCGCGTGCTTCTGGATGCTTGCTGGATGCTCTGCTGTTGCCTTGACTTGCGTTGGCGCCATGAGGCTCCCTCGCCGTCGACGCGAGCGGCTTCGGGTAAAATCCCCCTGTGTGGAAGGCTCGCTTTCTTTATCGGGAGTTGTTGGTATGGCGGTGACCGGGACGTTTGTCGCTGCCATGGGGTACGGGCTGCTGTTCAGTTTTGGAGGCACCTTCATCTCGGCTGCCGGAATGACCGAAAACGAGGGATGGTGCTTCACGCTTATTGGGCTCGGGGGCCTTGCGGCCAATCCCGTTGCCGGTATCCTCTGCGATCGCCGCGATGCGCGCCGGCTGTTCGGCGTCCATGGGCTGCTCATGGGGATGGGCGTTGCGCTCTTCGCCGTGGCGGCATCGTCTTTGCCAGCCCTTGTCGTTTCGGGCCTTTGCATCGGCTATGGCTATGCGGGCGCCATGGTGTGCGCCCAGGCTATGATTGCTCGCCAGGTGGCGGAAGGCCGCCAGGCGACGGCGCTCGCCCTGCAGCAGAACGCCATCGACGTCGGCATCGCCTCCGCGAGCGCTCTGTATGGAGCGGTGTTTTCCGTTTTCGGTGCTGCAGCCGCCGAGCCCTTTGTTTGCCAGGCATGTCTTATCGCGCTCGTCGGACTGCTGCTAGCGAAGCGTTGGGCGTCCCTGGCCCGATGACCGGCGTGCTGATCGCTACTTCTTCACGATCTCGATGGTCACTTCGGCCGGGGCGGGCAGCTCGGCGGTGCAGTGGGGGCAGCGGGTGGCGCCCACGTTGATCTCTTCAAGACAGAAGGGGCAGGTGGGGGCGTGCTCGATGACTTCCTCGCCCTTGGCGTTCTTGCGGAAGGGGAGTTTCGCCGTGCCGTCCTTCATCTTGTTGAAGGCCTTCACGATCATGAACACGACCCAGGCAACAATGAGGAAGTTGATGATTGCGCTGATGAAGGCCCCGAAGTCGATGCCGTTCTCGGTGCCGGGCACGGGGATAGTAAGGCCGGCGACGTCGGTGCCGGCACCTCCGGTGATGAGCTTGATGAACGGGTTGATGATGTCGTCAGTCAGCGACGTGACGATGGCGGTGAACGCCGCGCCGATGATGATGCCGACGGCCATGTCGATCACGTTGCCGCGGTTGATGAACTCTTTGAACTCGGCCAGGAGGCTTTTCATGGTCGATCCCTTCTTGCGTGAAACCTTCTGCCAAGGTATTATGCCGCTCTTTTGCCGTGTGTCCATAGCGTCGTGATAACATGGCGCCAACCGTTTACAAGGAGTTACGACAACCGTGGATACAGCGAAAATCGAAGCAGGCGTCCGCCTGATTTTGGAAGGCGTCGGGGAAGACCCCGAGCGCGAGGGGCTGCGGGAGACGCCGGCGCGCGTGGCCCGTATGTACGAGGAAGTGCTGGGCGGCTTGGAAGAGGACCCGTCGCGGCATTTCGACGTGACCTTCGACGAGGGCCACGAGGAAATCGTGCTCGTGGGCGACATTCCCTTCTACAGCATGTGCGAGCACCATCTGGCTCCGTTCTTCGGGCGCGCGCACGTGGCCTACATCCCCGGCGAGGACGGCCGCATCTGCGGCATCTCGAAGCTGGCGCGGCTCGTGGACGGCTTCGCCAAGCGCCCCCAGGTGCAGGAGCGCCTGACCGGGCAGATCGCCGACACGCTGGTGGAGGCGCTGCACCCGGCCGGTGTCATCGTGGTGCTGGAGGCCGAGCACATGTGCATGTCCATGCGCGGCGTGAAAAAGCCGGGCGCGAAAACGACCACGCGGGCCGTGCGCGGCTGCTTCGAAACCGATGCCGACGCGCGCTCCGAGGCGCTGTCGCTGATTTTCCGAAAGTAGTGGCCGTCCGTATCGTCCTGAGCGCGCGTAAGCGAGTCGAAGGATTCCGTCCCCGCTAGAAACCCCCACTAGAAAGAAGGTTCCCATGAAGTGCGTCATCTCCGTTCTCGGCAAGGACCGCTCCGGCGTGGTGGCCGCCATCGCCACGACGCTGGCCGACTGCGGCGCCAACATCGACGACATCTCCCAGACGATCCTCGGCGAGGGCCGCATGTTTTCCATGACCATGATGGTGACGCTTGATCCCGCCGTCGCCGACTTCAACACCGTGCAGGAGCGCCTCGCCGCCGACGGCGAGCGCCTGTCCATGCAGGTTCTCATCCAGCGCGAGGACGTCTTCCAAGCGATGTACGAGATTTAGCCGATATTTTGGTTCGTCTCGGTCGCTTAGCGGACTCGACTGGGGACGCGAGCGTGAAGGTGCTTGTTGCCCCAATAAGCACCTCAAGAGCGACGGAAAGGGTACTTTGGGCGCTTGACCCGTGCGATAGAATGGGTGCTTAGTGAAGCAAGACCAGTGAAAGGAGGAGCTTTATGGCGCATGTTGTTGACGTAGCAGCGTACATTCTGGAAGATCTTGGGAGCGTTTCCACCATGAAGCTCCAGAAGCTGGCGTTCTACAGCCAGGCATATTACCTGGCAGAGCATGGCGCAACTCTTTTTCCGGAAGCGTTCGAGGCTTGGGCTAACGGACCTGTTGCTCCCGATTTGTTCAGGCGGCATAGAGGTGAGTTCGTTATTGCGCGTGGCTTTTTTGGGCCCGTGAGTGAGGGTGCTTTCTCGAAGGACGAGCAAGAGGCCGTGGATTTCGTTGTAAGTCGCTTGCGAGACTGGACGGGTGCTCAGCTCAGCGAGCTCACTCATAGTGAGGCTCCGTGGCGAAGTGCGCGCGAGGGACTGGCTCCGAATGAACGGTCGCACAGGCCTATCGCCGTCGACTGCATGAAGTCCTATTACGGGACGAGGCCGGCTGGTAATCCGGTGTTTGCATGAGCGCAGGCTGGATCTCGAAAACCAAGGTTGGAAAGGCGGGGGAGGCATTGACCTCCCCGCTTTCTTCTTCTGAGGATCGCGCGGCTGCACTTGCGGTTGTCAACTACTGGCGCGAGATTCACGCCGAGGTTCTTCAACGCGCTCTCGAGGATATCGAAGGATTGATCGCCGTCGATTCCGAAGTGCTTGTTGCAGGGCGCATCAAAAAACTGTCGACGATTGTTGATAAGCTCGGAAGAGCGGATGCTCCTTTCGACCTTCAAACAATGTACGACATTGCAGGGTGCCGGCTAGTGGTGCCCGATCTCGAGGCGCTCGAGCGCGTGTATAGCGAAATAGCTGATCTCCCTGCATTTGATGCTCCGAAGACAGGGCGCCACGACTATATTGCGCATCCTCGCCCGAGCGGCTACCGCGGAAGGCATGCCATCTTGCATTATTGCGATCTGGTATGCAATCACAAGCTGTTCGTCGAGGTTCAGTTGCGCACGGTGCTTCAGCATGCCTGGGCAACGTCAGTGGAGATGCACGATGTGGCTGTGAAAAGTCGCTTGAAATTCAACGAGATCGATAATCCCGCTGGAAGGTTTTTCAAAAAAGCGGCCCTGCTTGTTGCTCAATTGGAAGAGCGGGGAGAAATAAATGCGGGTGCTATACGAGATCTCGCTGATGGACGGCCCGAGCTACCGTGCGCCATTGAAGCGGTAAAAACGCTTAAGGCCGCCAACGATGCCGTCTACTTTCTCCCTGACGACGCGAACGAGGACGTGGCCGATTACTACCTTGTTGATCTTATCGCGGATGAGCAGACGCTTGAGCTCACACCGCTCGACTCCATAGCGGCTCTATCGCGGTACTTCGAAGAGGAGGGCGCCGACCGCGATGGTGAGCGCGATCTCGTGCTCACGAAAGGCTCTTCCAAGGAGAAGCTTGCAAAGCTGTACCCAAATTACTTCGGTGACATTTCTGACTTTGTTAAGCTCATCGAGAAGAACCTGGACGCGTTCGCTTAAAGCTCATCAGACGGCTCAGACTAGCTGAGCGTCATCGCGATAGTACGGCGTAGTCTACTTCGGGCGGGGGCTTCGCCCCAGGTGCACATTTGGGCGAGCGCTTTTACGGCTCCTTGAGCCGCCTCAGCAGCTCTTGCTGATTGTGCACGTTCATCTTGCGATGGATTCGGGAGATGTGAGTACGCGCGGTGTTAAGGGAGATCACTTCGGACTCGGCGATGGCCGCCGCGTTCTGCCCTTGGGCGACGAACAACAGAATCTCACCCTCGCGTTTGGTGAGGCCGAACTTCTCGACGGCTTTCGCGCAGCGCTCGGTGGTGGCCTTGTCCTCGAAGCGCTTGGGCGTCAGCTTCTTCTCGAGACCCCACACGAGTTCGACCCGGCGATCGTCCCCAACCCAGAATGTGCCGGCAACGAGCAGCAGAAACGCGAGAATGGATAGCGTGCCGTAGGACTCGGTGTTCAGCGGCACGCTTACTTTCAGAACGTCTCCGATAATGACGCCGATGACGATGAAGGGCACGGCGATGAGCGTGGCTGTGGCAGCCGCGTGCAAATAGCTGCAATGCACCTTCCGCATGACCACGATGGTGGCGAGCAGGTAAAAAGCGAGGTAAGCATCCATGGCGCATTGAGCGAATCCGATGGATATGAATGTGAGCCCGCTATTGGCGAGCGAGAGAAGCAAGAAGCTCAGCATCGTGAGGGGGAAGATCGTTGTGCGCACGCGGGGCCAGAGCTTGGCTGCGTGGTCATCTCGGGCAAAGGCAACGCAGAAGATGCCACCCGCGACGACGGATCCGATATAGCAGGGGAGGAGCTTGTCGTGGCCCAAGGGAATAATGCCACTCGCCATGGCATGGGTCATGCCGAAAATGAGCCAGTAAGCTGCACAGTGTAAGAGGAGTTGGGGCGGAAGGCGCCTAGGGGCGCTCTTATCGGTCTCGGCAGAGGCAAAGGGAGAGGCTTCGGGGCCATTTTGGGCCGAAACGGGGCGTTTCCAAAGAACTCGCCAGCTGCAGACGATGCACAATGCCAGAAGGAGGAAGCGCACGGCAATGCGCAGAGGCATGAGGGGGAATAGGGCCATCACAGCCCATGCGGCCGCTTCCAGAACGCCGTAAGTCGCTATAGCTACCGCAATGGCTACGGCGATATGGGGGACGGGACGTGTGCAAAGCCAGCGCATGAGGAAGAACAGCTGCGAGAAGAAGGCGGTGCCGATGAAAAGCTGGCCGCCTATGACGCCAGCGGGCCAGTCGGCCATAACGGCGATGAAGAGCCACGTACCAGTGAGCGCTTGGGCAATGGCGAGGGCGATGAGCCAGGGACGCTCGCGCCGTCGCCAGCTCGCCCGGGCTCCGACGATGAGGGCGAAGGCGCCGAGGGCGCCGCCGTAGCAAGCCAAGCAGCTCTCAACTTGGTTGAGATAGTTCGACAGGAAAAGAAATCCGTCGTCGTGGTAGAGGTTCCACCAAGCGAACAGCGCACCAATAGCCAAGATGCACAAGCAGAGCGGGCGATGCTCGGCCGCGCGGACGCCCCCTGTCTTCTCGTTCTCCATGACTTCCTCCGTAGGCTCCTCCCTCTGTGCTCTCGATTATAGCGAAGGGCGTCCGAGAAGGAGCCTTCCCGACTAGTGAAAAGCGGCTTGAACGGGGAAATACTCAACATTTGAGTACGTTGTCGTTGGGGTCGTCGGTACTTTGCTGCATGGATGATGACGCCGAAAACTGGCTTCTCGGGGATAGTGAACCGCGAAGGAGCGGAACGGCAAAGGGCCTTCCGCAGAAAGAGGAGAGGAGGACTCATGAGGTTCCCTACGAGTAAGAGAGGCGAGGGCAGACGTGCGCACTCGCGGCGCAAGTTCGCGCTCGGCGCCGCGGTATGCCTGCTCGCTCTGGCGGCCTGTCTGGCGGCCTGCGCGCCGTCCACGGCGCCCCAGCCAACGGACACGAATGCGGCCATGGCCGAGACGGGCGAGTCGGACGGCGGGGACGCCGATGCCTCGACTACCGGTTCGTTCTCGACGGCAGCGGACTTCACGGACGTGTCCACGGGCATGTTCCCGGACATTCAGCGCAATGCGGAGTTCCAAAACGCGGGCAACCGCGGATGCGCCGCGTGTCACGACGATCTGTTCACGCTGGACAAAAACAACGGTTCCTTCGTGCACATCACCAACCAGGTGGGTATGAAGAAGGGCTCCTACAACGGCGACTGTGTGGTGTGCCACTACCAGAAAATGGGCACGGCGGGCAACATCATGTCTGAGAACCTGCACGTGCGCCACTACAGCAGCCCCGAGTTTGTGAATGCCAACGGCAACTGCTGGAGCTGTCACGTGACCGACACTGACGAGGGCGGCAATATCATCATGAAGCTGTTCGAGGACGTCAAGTACGACATGCGCTTCGGCGGCTATCCCAACGAAGATGAGACCGATATCCATTGGCTCGAGCGCCACGGTTGGGACGAGGGTACCTTTAGCGGGGTTGTTCGCGAGGCCGACCCCAAGCTCGACGTGCAGGTGGATCAGGCGACGAGTGCCGAGGAAGACGAGTTCAACATCCTGAACTTCGAGCGCATCGAAGGTGAGGATGCCTATGACCAGATCGAGAAGTCCGTGAACGACGACAGCTACCGCTTTACCGTTGAAGGCGTCGGCAAGCCCGGCGAGTACACGCTGGACGACCTGAAGGCCATGCCCCAGACGGAGTTCACGGCGGCCCAGTACTGCTACGTGGCCGGCTACAACACTGCCATGTTCGACAACATGCCCATGAAGGGCGTGAAGCTGTCCGACTTCATCGAGGCCGTAGGCGGCGTCGAGGCGGGTACGAACACCGTTACGCCTGTCGCCGTTGATGGGTGGACGGCCATCTACCCCGATGGTGCCACCGACCTGCAGTCTTACATCGACAACGATGCTGTGATCGTGCTCGAGCGCTACGGTCATGACCTCAACATCGCCCAGGGCGGCCCGGTGGAGATCTTCGTTCCCGGCACCGGTGGCACGGCCACGGTGAAGAACCTGGTGGGCATCAAGTTCAGCAAGACCGACAACCCGCCGGTGTACAGCGACATCGCCGTGCCCTCCATCGAGGCCGGCGCTCTCATCAACATGAACACCTCCTGGTTCGACAACGACGGCGTGCAGGCCAAGGTGGGCGAGCCCGTGACCCTGGAGGGCGCTTCCTGGGGTTGGACCTTCGGCGATGCCTGCAACTACGAAGTGGACAAAATCCTCTTCTCCCTGGATTACGGCCAGAACTGGACTGAAGTCGACTCTCCGGACAGCTTCGATCCCTATCAGTGGACCCACTTCACCATGACGTGGACGCCCGAGAAGGCCGGCACCTACATCGCCAAGGCGAAGGCCGTCAGCAAGAACGGCGTTGAGCGGGGCAAGGACGCCAGCATCATCATCCAAGTGAGCGAGTAGGAAAGGAGCGCATCGTGACTACTTCAGCGAAGGCTATTGGCGCGGCGGCGAGCAGCTTGATCCTGCTGGGCTCTGCGGCGCTGGCGGCGGCCCCGGCCGTCATGGACATCACGGCCGATGCGTCGCCCGCGGCGGCGACCCAGCAGGCGACGGAAGCGAGTGCTGCCGCCGAGGCGACTGGCGTTCAGCGCGTCGAAGGCCAGTTCAGCTACGACCAAGGCGTGGTGACTTCCAACGAGACTATCGCCTCGGTGTTCGCCAAAGCGGCAGCTACTTTGTGCCAGACCACAGCCGACGGCTACGGCGTGTACACGGCCCAGGCCATCAAAGTGTCGGTCGCGGGTTTGCCGACCATGGAGGCCACAGTGGCCGAGATGGCCGAGGAGGAGGGCGCCGATTCCTATGTGCTCGGCTGCTCCTGCGCCTCGAACGCCCCCGGCGGCGGCGCCATCGCCAATGCCGAGGTGTCGGGCGTGTCCTTGGCCTCGCTTATGACCATGGCCGCCGCCTAAAGCAAGGAAGGCGAAGCTCGTCTTCTGTGGGTGCGGCCTCGCGCCTCCCCTCCCAGCAAGGTCGCACCCGCGATTTAGAAAGCCTCTCCCTTGCGCCCCGAATCTTGGTCTATCTTGTCCAAGATTCGGGGCGCGATTCACGTCGGGGGCTCGGCATTCCCTGGCGCAGCAGTTGCTCCGCGAATTGCGATGCGGTGATTTCTGGCTGGCTAGCTCATTTGCGAAGGACAATGGCGTTGGTAGGGCTCGATGCCATGTCTAAAGGAGTCGCGATGATCAGGCAAAAAGATCAATTATCTCCTGGCGAGAATGAACGCCAAGTTTCGCGTAGATATGCTTAGTGTGGGTTTGGACGGTTGCCGCAGAAATGTAAAGAAGCTCTCCTATGCGGGCTGCACTGTGCCCCTGCGAAAGAAGAAGGAGGATGTCCTGCTCCCTAGAAGTGAGACCATGCCGTGCTGCGATATCTAAAGCGCGTTCCTTCCGCGGGTCAGCCTCGCTGAGAGCGGCGGTTTCGACGAAGGGGTTGGAATTGACGAGGGTCTTGAGTGCGTTGCTCGAGCCAAAGGCAGCAAGAAGCAGAGACAGGGCCAACAACGTGACAATAACGAGAAGAGCGGTAAGGACTCCCTGGTCGAGAGTTGACAGATGAATGAGGGGCAGCGCGTCTGCGGTAAATTCGAAATGCTTGGTGGCTATATCGATGCACTGGGGCACGAAGAACATGAGGCCGAAAATAAGGGCAGGGTTGACTGAGGACTCGTAGCAAAAGAGCAGGAGCGAGAAGTAGAGCAGCATGAAGGAGAGTGACCACAGAGTACTGGTGGTGTTGATGGCGGCAGAAGCGGTAAAGGCGTCGCTTGAGTTGCTTAAGAGGAGTCCGAGACACGTTCCTCCTATCACACCGAAGAGCGCAAACCAGAGATGTTGGGCGGTTATGGCTTTTACAACATTGCAGGAGCGCACGGCGGCAAGAATGGCGGCGCAAAGGGAAATCACGAGAAGAGTCGCTTCGCGGGTGTCGTTGGAAAAGCTCATCTCTGCGAACGAGGGTATGCCGATGAGCAGAATATGGGAGAGCGGCATCGTCAGCATCAGAACGATAGATGCGATGAGGAAGCGCCTCTCGCTTCGACTTATCTCGAAGCTGCTGATGGCAAGGACTTCAATGGTGCTGGCATGAGCCGAAAGCGCCCACAGCGCTAGCGAGGTGGGGCAGGAGAACAGAATCTGCAAAGTGCCAAGCAGCGAGTTTCCCACAAGCGCTGTCGCCGCCCGTGCAAGGAAAACGGCAGAGAAGAAGGAGAAAACCGCCCAACCGAAGCTTGTCTGGTAGGCATAGCGAATGAGCTCGACCGACCACAGGTAAAGGGAAAGAATGCTGGAAGCACCCATCACTATGCAAAAGGCCTCGGCAAAAAGAGCTGGGGGCGCAAGAGCGGCTTCGTTGCAATAGACCAACACGCCTCCTCCGATAAGCCCCATCGCTGTTGCGGCGAGGGCCACCTTGAGCCACTGCCGATTGCGAGAAAGGACGCTCTTGCCTTTCAGGAGGATTGCCGCAGTCGAAATCGCCATGCCCACGCATATATAAAGGAGCTCGTCCGTTGTTTGAACCAGATCGAACGATGCAAGAGGGTGAAGGAAGAACGATCGTTGGAATATCGACCAAATGCTGGCAAAGCCGATGATGTGCACGACGAGCATCAGGGCCTTTGTTGCCTCGGTGGAAGAGGCAGGCTCTGATTCTCGGTGCGCTGATATGTTGGGTGGCGTGTTCTCCATAGCTTCGCTCTGCCTATTTTAGAGAAATATGCGGCGAGTTCCTAGCATGTGCGCAGGGCCGCCTTTCTGAGAAATGCCAGTTCCAAGGCGTGGGGAGAGAAAATACCCAATGAATGGGTAGAAAAAAACGACGCGTTCCCCCGTGGGATGGGATGTCATTTGACGCCTCTTGGGCGAGACTTCCCCTCGCCGCCGGACTCGCGATCATTGACGGGACGGCATGAGGTAAGAAGCCAAAAGGAGGAATCATATGCACATGGAAACAGGGACAACGCGCCGCAGCTTCTTGGTCGGAACGGGCGTGGCGCTCGGCACTGCCGTTGGCGCGGTGGCGCTGGGAGGCTGCTCGTCCAAGGATGCGTCTTCGGGCGATCAGGATCTTGCATCAACCGGCGTAGACTTTGACGAGGAATATGATGTGGTCGTCGTCGGAAGCGGTCTTGCCGGCCTGGCCACCGCAGTCACGGTGGGCACTGAGGGCGACGGCGCCACATGCCTTCTCTTGGAAAAGAGCGACAGTCCGCTCGGCGGCGGCAATAGCGCTTTCTCGGGCGGCATGATAATGACGACCGACAACTACGATGATTGCTTGGAGTACGTCAAGGCCCTTCGCGGCGAGAACGAGACGGTTTCGGACGCGATTTGCGAGGCCTATGTGCGCGAGGCGATGGAGCATGCGAATTGGCTCCGCTCCCTGGGGGCGCCAGATGACTTCTATGTATCCTACGAAGACCCCGATGGGTTCTGCCAGGGCGTCTACAAATATGATGCAGAATACACTGAGCTGGATCCCAACGCTTCGGTGCATGGGATTCGCTTCAATCCTGATAATCCCGACGGATTGACTCACGTCATCAAGTTCCTCAGCGCCAAGGCAGACGAGCTGGCGGATGTCATCACTCGGAAGACCAAGGCGCCGGCTGTTCGGCTTATCCAGGATCCCGTTTCGTGCGCTATCGAGGGCGTGACCTATCTTGACGGGAACAAGGAAGTGAACGTCAGGGCGAACAAGGGCGTCGTCATGTGCTGCGGGGGCTTCGAGAACAACCCCGAGATGATGGCAAACTATTTCAAGGCCTACGGCTGTCACCCCGCAGCGGCGGTGCACAACACCGGCGACGGCATTGTCATGTGCGAGAAGGTCGGTGCATCAATGTGGCACATGCACGGCATCGCCGGATTCTGGCCCCACGTCGTGTCACTCGATGGAACGGGCTTCACCTCGAACCTGGAGATGATCGATTCCGGCTACGGTATCTTGGTTGGAACGAACGGCCGGCGATTCACTCCCGAGTGCCCGGCGGTTTCCTACGGCAACAACACGCGCGTGGCGTTGGATCTCAAGCTCACCAACGGCAATCGGCATGGCGACTACCAGAGCGGCGGCGAGTGGATGACGCGCCATCTGCCGGCCGTTTCCTGGGGCATCTTCGATGCTGCGGGCTTCGAGAAGGCAACCACGTACTTCCCCTTCGACGATCCGGTGGCTGAGGGCTTCGCTTACAGCGCCGACACAATCGAGGGCCTTGCGGCTCAGATCGACGTGCCGGTTGAAGAGCTCACACGAACGGTTGCAACGTGGAATGCCATGTTGCAAAACGGCGGAGATACGCAGTTCTACCGTGCGGATGACGGGGTTGCGCCTATTGTTGAGCCGCCGTTCTATGCGGCGCGCCAGTGCCCGTGGTTCCTCAATACCGATGGCGGTCCCGAGCGTAACGAGTTCGGGCAGATCCTCGATCATGACAAGAATCCCATCCCGAATCTTTACAGCGCTGGCGAGTTCGGCTCTATCTGGTCAGACATGTATAACGGCGGCGGAAACTGCGGTGAATGCCTTGCATTCGGCCGTATTAGCGCCAGAAACTGCCTGGGTATCGCTTAGGCGGCCCTGAGGCGGAACTGAGGCCTGCGCCCTTCTTCGCTGCTGCGCCCTTTGCCGCAGCACGCATGAGCCATATCGAGTCGGTCGTTCCCTCCCTGGCCTTCTCGGTATGGCTTCATTGCCTTGTAGCTCTTCCGAGGATAGCCATCGGGGCGAAGGGCCGTGTGGGCCATTGACGTTTCCTCCGGTGCTATGCTGAGCCAAAACGCATAGGGGAAAGGGAGAGCTGTGGATTAGGATACCTCGCAGGCGAGCTCACGGGACGTTCAGCCTGAGGCCACCGACGGCATAGTGGTCTCCTTTCCGCCCGACTTCCTCATTGAGCGCAGGGCCATCATCGCCGACAAGATCAATGGCGAGAACACCATCGGCGTCGAGTTCTCCCTCGACGGCGGCACCAGCTGGACGCGTCACGACACCGCCGGCACCGACAGTGTGCGCTGAGTGTGGTGGACCCTCGAACGGACGCCCGAGGAGGAGGCGTGTTCCAGATGATGGCGCGCTCCGTGAACGAGGGCGGCAAGGTGAGTCCCATCGCCGCCATTCGCAACTTCCAAGTGCTGGAGTAAGGTGCCTGTTGCCATGCGCGCCCCCGCAGCCCCATGGTAGAATTTCGCTAAGGTATTGCGATGGCCGCGCGGCCGGTGAGCGAGATGGATTCATGACGCGAATTTACACATGCAACGTTCCCATTGAGGCGGATCTGGTGGATGCGTTCTGCTGGCTGCAGAAGGGGTTCACCGACCAGTTCGTTTACTACGATAAGCAGCGTGCCTGCCGCTACATGGGACTCGGCCGCTGCATCGCGCTGCCCAGTTTGCGCGATGTGGAATACGAGTACGGCGAGGGCAGCTCGCTGCGTGAGGTTGCGACTGGTGCGGCTGCTAGTGAGGTCGCCGGTGGGGCTGGCGCCGGCCAGCCGCCGGTGTTCTTCTCGTTCAATCGCTTCGACGCTACCAATCCCGCGCCGGCCGACGAGCTGATGGCCTCGTTCCCGCGCCTTCGCTTCATGCTGCCGGAAATCGTGCTCATCGAGAACGAGCGCGGGCGCTTCTTGCAGGTGAACTCGCTGGGTCCGGTGTACCCCGGTCGCGTGGCCCGCTTCACGCGCATGGTGGCCTCCGCGCCGACCCGCCAGCGCACGAGCATTCCGTTTGCGCTTGAGCCCGACTCCCGCGAGGCGTGGGGCGAGGCCATGGACGCAGCGCTTGCGGCCATAGGGGAGGGCCGGGTGTCGAAGGTGGTGCTCTCGCGGCGGTTGCGCCTTGCGGCCGAGCATCCCTTCTCATCGAAGGATCTGCTCGTGAACCTCATCGACGGCGACGCCCGCGGCACCGTGCTTCTGTACCGTTATGCCGACGTCTTTTTCTGCGGCTGCACGCCCGAGCTTCTCGTGCGCAAGCGCGACGATGTGGTGGAGTCGATGTGTCTGGCGGGGACGTGCCCTGCCGGAGCTACGGCGGCGGAATCGGACGCGCTGGCAGAGGCGCTTCTGGCCGATGGGAAGAACCGCTCCGAGCACGATTATGTGGTGCAGCTCATTCGCAGCGTTCTCGACCGCGTCTGCTACGACGTGGACGTGCCTGCCACTCCCGAGATCATGCGGCTTGTCCATGTGCAGCACCTGTTCACGCCGGCCCGCGCCCGCGTGCTCGCCGGCATCACGCTGGCCGACCTCATGGAAGACCTGCATCCCACCCCCGCCGTGGCCGGCACGCCGGTGGGGGAGGCGAAGATGCTGCTGCGTGCCATCGAGCCCTACAACCGCGGATTTTACGCGGGGGCCTGCGGGTTCGTGGACGGCGCCGGCGACGGCGAGTTCTCCGTTGCCCTGCGCACCGGCGTTTTCGACGGCGAGATGGGTTATGTGTACGGCGGCTGCGGTATCGTCGGCGAAAGCGATGCGGACGCCGAGTACGAGGAAATCGATCTGAAGCTGCGCACCATCCTTTCCGCTTTCGGCGCGTAGCCTCTTGTCGCGCGGCTCTCCGGGGGCGTTTCGTGCGCTATCATGGACGGACGAAATTCGCGAAAGGAAGTGGCGATGCCCATAACGACGACTCATCAGCAGGATACCGCGCTGTTCGTGGCGGCGTTTTTCGACGAGATGGTGCGCTGGGGCGTGCGCGAGGTGGTGGTGAGCCCCGGCTCGCGGTCGACGGCCTTGGCCATGGCGGCCTACGAGCTGGAGCAGCGCCGACCCCAGGATCTGCGAGTTTACGTGGATATCGACGAGCGCGGGGCTGCTTTTCTCGGCCTGGGTCTTGCGAAGGCGAGCGGTCGCCCCGTGGCGCTCGTGTGCACCTCGGGCACGGCCTTGGCGAACTACTACCCGGCAGTTATCGAGGCGGAAACGTCCCGGGTGCCGCTCATCGTTCTGTCTGGCGACCGGCCCCCGCAGCTGCAGGGCCTCGGCGCGCCGCAGACCACCGACCAGCTGAAGGCCTATGGCAGCCATGTGCGCTCCTTCCGAGCCATGCCCACGCCGCGCGGGCGCGATCGCGATATCGCCTTTGCCCGCCAGGCGGCTCGCGAGGCGGTGCTCGCCGCGCTTGGCCCGACGGCTACGCTGGCTCCCTACCGAGAGCCGGCGCCGGTGAAGGAGGGGTTGCGCGAGCCCGTGGCGACCGGCGTGCATGAAGGGACGGATTCTGCGGTCGCGGCGGCTTCCCTCGGCAAGCATGCTGCTGTTTCAGCTGGCTCCGGGGCCGCCGCGCTGCCGAAGGATCCTGCTGCCACCATCGCGCTGCCGATGGATCCTGCTGCTACCGTCGCGATGCCGGCGAATTCTGCGATCGATGACGCTCCCGCCGATGCTCCTGCGTGGGATACTGCTGGCGACTTTGCGGCCGCAGCCGTTGAAGAGGCCGATTCTTTCCAGTCTGTCTTCTACAACGAGGCCGGCGACATCGTGAACTACGATCCAAACCTGCAGGTGGCTTCCCGCGCCTGCATGCACCTGGCCGGCCCCGTGCACGTGAACTTCCCCTTCGATGCCCCGCTCAAGCCCGATTTTGCCGGTGCTGACCTGCAGGCCATGCAGCGTGCCGCCCACGACTGCTTCGCTCTGGGCGCTCGCAACGCCAGTATCGCCGCGAAGGATGGTGCCCGTCTCGATCTGGGCCCGCTTGTTGGCCCTGCCGGCACATTGCCCCCTTCCAGCATCGAGGCCATCGAGCGATTGTTGTGGAAGCGGCCCTCTTTAGTGCTTGCCGGCGAGGGCTCCTGCGAGACCGTGGCGGAAGCCGAGGAGATTCTCGCTTGGGCGCGCAAGCTGTCGCTGCCCGTGCTCGCCGACCCGCTGTCGGGGCTGCGCCCCATCGACGACCCGCTCATCATCGACAACTACGACAACCTCTGCGCCCGCGCCGACTGCCCCGCGCCCGAGGTGGTCATCCGCTTCGGCCGCTATCCTATCTCGAAGAGCGCAACCGCCTTGCTCGAGCGCACGCGTCCCGTCTCGCTGGCGGTCGATGTCGCCGAGACGCGCGATTTCAACGCGGCGACGGACGTGTTCGTGGGTACGACACCCCTCGGGTTCGTGCGCAGCGGATGGCGCGCCGAGGGCCGCAAGGCCCAGCGCCGCTTCGCTGACGCCTGGGTCGCCCTCAACGACGAGGCGCGCCTGCGCATTCTCGCTGTGGAATGGGACGGCGTGGCCACCCACGATTCCGAGGCCACGGAAGGCGCCTACGTGCGCTCGCTTCTCGAGCTGGCGCCGGAAGGCTCGTGCCTCTTTTCGGCGAATTCCATGAGCATCCGTGCCGTGGACACCTTCTACGTAAAGGACGGAAAGCCCCTGGCTGTGATGGCCAATCGTGGGCAGAACGGTATCGACGGCGTGGTCTCCACGGCCGTGGGCGCAGCGCAACATTTCGCCCAGACGACGTTCCTCACCGGCGACTTCACGCTGCTGCACGATCTCTCCGGCTTGGCGCTTCAGCGCGAGATGCTGCTCCAGCGCCGTGGGCCGGAAGGAACCCCGTCGCTGGTCATCGTGCTGCTGAACAACAACGGCGGCGCCATCTTCGACATGCTGCCCCAGGCCTCCGCCGACCCGTACTTCGAGCGGCTGTTCCTCGCGCCCCAGGACGTGCGCTTCACCGAAGCCGCCGCCGCCTTCGGCATCCCCTCGGCCAGCGTGCACACGGTCGGCGCCTTCCGCAGCGCCTACGAGCAGTTTCTCGGCACGCCGGGCATAAGCCTCATCGAGGTCGCCCTGCCCCTACGCGGCGTCCGCGACCGCTACGCCCCCTATCAGCGCTAACGCTTATGGGTTCGGGTGAGTTGTGCGATGGCGGGACGATTACGGAGGGACGCGGTGGAACCGTGGTGAGATCTGCCGGTGAAGGGATGGCCCCCTGCATCCTTCTGCACGGGTTTGCTCAAACGCCTGCGTCGTGGGATGCGGTAGCGCAGCGGCTGCAGGCGGCCGGTCACCGCACCTATGCACCCGATTTGTACGAGTGCAAGGGCGACCTCAAGCTGCCAAGCGTTGAGGAAGTTTTGGAAGGTACGGAGGCGGGGGAAGACGGGGAAGACGGGGAGGACGTGGAAGGCGACGCGAATGCCAAAAACGTCTCCGGGGCGGTGCGCGACCCGCTGACCTCCCTCGATGCGGTGTGTGATCGGGTGGCGGCCATCGTGCGTTTGGTCGCGCAGGTCGATGCCGCGCCCGTGCTCGTTGGCTATTCCATGGGCGGCCGCATCGCCGCTGAAACCGTGGTGCGCTATCCCAATCTGCCGCTGGCCGGGCTTGTTTTAGAAAGCGCGGGGCTCGGGCCTGCCGACGAAGCCGCTCGGGCCGTCTTAGCCGAGCGCAATGGCGCCTGGGCTCAGCGGCTTCGCGATGAGGGCGTTGCGGCCTTCATGGACTGGTGGGAAACGCTGCCGTTGTTCGCCAGCCAGTGTGCGCTTCCCGCGGAAGCGCACGCCGCCATCCGAGCCGAGCGCACCTCCCGCGATGCAGAGCCTTTGGCCCGCTCTCTGGAAGCCTGGGGTGCTCACCATCAAGCTGCCGAAACGGTTGCGCTTGGCGTCCTTGCCGACCTGGCCAACCGCGGCGTTTCGGTGCTCTACGTTGCCGGCGTCCTTGATGAGAAGTACTCCGCGGTAACCGCCCGCGTCCGCGCTGCCGGCCTTCCCACAGAGCTCGTCCCCGATGCTGGCCACAACGCGCACCTCGAAGCCTCTTCCAATTTTGCGGGAATCGTTGAAGGCGTTCTCGCTGAAGATGTTCTTGATGGAGATGCCTTGGCGCGAAATGTGGCTTCAAAATCACGAAAGATCGGATACGGGGCCTAAAAGAGACCTTCCCGCGGCCTTTTTGGCTTAGAAATCACGAAAGATCGGGCGAAGAGCGCCAAAAAGGCCTCTCAGTAATACAAAAGCGCTCGTTTTCCCAGGTGGCGTATTACAAAAAAGTCTCTACTACTCCGATCGCGCCGATTTTTCGTGATTTTCAAGCCAAAAAGGAACTCGAAGTCGCGAAAGGGACTTAATGTCATCACGGCTTCCTGATATCTTCTAAGCCATGGCCGCGACAGTCGTGGCTGCAGCATCTTCTCGCCGGCTTTTCCAAATTATGACTCACAAACACACTTTATTATGCTAAAGTGTCGGCCATGATTTTCGTTCAGGGACATAAAGGTGGCATGGATGCGGCGGCGCTCGCTGTGGCAAGCCAGCACATCGCCCAGCAGTCGCGCGATGCGGTGGCCTGCGCCCTCATGAGCGCGCATAAGGCTGCCCAGTGTTGCACCGACGCGGTCGAGTGTGCGCTGGCCAGTGCGCACAAGGCGGCTCAGTGTATCGCCGAGGCGGCCCGCGCTGTTGCCAGCCAGCATGAAGCCCAGCAGTCCCTGCGCGAGGTCTCCCCACAATTTGAGTTCCGATACCAATAGCACACGGGTTTTCGCCCGTGGCTATTTTTTTGTAGCCCCGGGCGAAAAGTCGTGTGCGCCATCGGACGTATCCGCGCAACGGAAGAAAAGTAGAAGGAAATGATCGCGAAAGTTCTCTTGGTAATTGCCTTTGTGGCCGTGGCTGTGGCGGTGGGCATCTACTGCCGCCGGCACACGGGCACCGTGGACGGCTTCATTCTGGGCGGCCGCAACGTCGGCCCGTGGATGAGCGCCTTCGCCTACGGCACGAGCTACTTCTCGGCCGTGGTGTTTGTCGGCTACGCGGGCCAGTTCGGCTTCAAGTACGGTATCTCGGCTACCTGGGCCGGCATCGGCAACGCTATCATTGGCTCGCTGCTCGCCTGGTGGGTCCTAGGCCCTCGCACCCGCGAGATGACCCATCGCCTGCAGGCCTCCACCATGCCGGAGTTCTTCGGCAAGCGCTACGATTCCCGCGCCCTGCGCATCGCGGCGGCGGCCATCATCTTCGTGTTCCTCATCCCGTACACCGCGAGCGTCTACAATGGTCTGTCGCGTCTGTTCGGCATGGCCTTCGCGCTGCCCTACGATGTGTGCGTCATCGGCATGGCGGTGGTCACCTGCATCTATGTGGTGCTTGGCGGGTATATGGCCACGGTCATGAACGACTTCATTCAGGGCATTGTCATGCTGCTCGGCATCATCGCCGTCATCGTGGCGGTCATCTTGAACAACGGCGGCTTCTCCGAGGCCATCATCTCGCTGTCGCAGATCCCCGCCGAGGGTTCGGCCATGCAAGGTCCCTTCGTCAGCTTCTTCGGGCCCGATCTGTTCAACCTGCTCGGCGTTGTCATCCTCACGTCGCTGGGCACCTGGGGTCTGCCGCAGATGGTGCAGAAGTTCTACGCCATCAAAACCGGTCCCGCCATCAAGCAGGGCGCCATCATCTCCACCATCTTCGCCTTCGTGGTGGCCGGTGGATCCTATTTCCTCGGCGGCTTCGGTCGCCTCTACGAGGGCCAGATCGAGTACGCCGCCAACGGCACGCCCATCTACGACTCCATCATCCCGACGATGCTGTCCACCTTGCCCGACGTGCTCATCGGCCTGGTGATTGTGCTCGTGCTGTCGGCCTCCATGTCGACGCTCTCGTCGCTCGTGCTCACGTCGTCATCTACCCTGACCATCGACTTCATCAACGGCAACATCATCAAGAACATGTCCGAGAAGAAGCAGCTTGTCTGGATGCGCGGCCTGCTCGTGGTATTCATTGCCATCTCGGCGCTCATCGCGCTGTTCCAGTACCACTCTTCGGTGGTGTTCATCGCCCAGCTCATGGGCTACTCTTGGGGTGCGCTGGCCGGTTCGTTCCTCGGTCCCTTCCTGTGGGGCCTGTATTCCGGGCGCATTTCGAAGGCGAGCGTGTGGTGCTCGTTCGCCGTGGGTGTGGGCCTGACGGCTGTGAACATGGGCTTGGCGCTGTCCGGCGGCACGCCGCTTATCGCGAGCCCCATCAACTGCGGCGCTCTGTGCATGATCCTTTCGCTCGTGATTGTGCCAGTGGTGAGCCTGTTTACGCCAGCGGTGCCTTTCCAGATTAAGCCGCCGACTCCGGAAAGCGCCATCGACCGCGAGTACGACCGCGAGCTCGCCCAGGAGGAGCTGGAAAGCGCCACGGTAAGCGCCGCCGCCGACGTGTAAGTGCGGAAAGTCACAACCGTCACAACTGAAGATGAGAAACCTGGAAAGTCCCGTGTGATCGCGGGACTTTTCTCTGACTAACTCGGATATACTTATGCTGTTCTGTCACCAGAAGGCCGGGGGCAGGGCACCGGCGACGGCCGCGTTTCGTTGTCACGTGCAGAGCGCTCGCAACGTTCGCATTGCGCATTCGCGCGCTGAGCGCTCGCATCGCGCTCCGGGGTCGCGCGTTCGCGGGTGTCATGCCCTCGGCCTCTTGAGGAAGGAAGGTCATGGAAGGGTTCGAACTCATTGCCACGGGCCTGTGGTCCATCGTGCCGCCGATTCTGGCACTGGTCCTGGCGCTCATCACCAAGGAGGTGTATTCGTCGCTGACCATCGGTGTGTTCACGGGCATGATCATCTACCAGTTCACGCTGAACGGCGCCGGTGGCGAGCAGCTCGTCGCCTCGTTCACCATGGTGCCCCAAATGATGGCCGAGCAGATAGCCGGCAACGGGGCGCTGCTTTTGTTCCTTGCGCTTCTGGGAGCGCTTACCGTGGTCATCGCCACGGCGGGCGGCTCCCGCGCCTATGCGGAGTGGGTCACCACCCATGTGAAGAACGCCCGCGCGGCCTCGATTCTCACGGCGCTGCTCGGCATCATCATCTTCGTGGACGACTACTTCAACTGCCTCACCGTGGGCGCCGTCATGCGCCCGGTGACGGACAAGTTCCGCGTCAGCCACGAGAAGCTCGCCTGGATCATCGACTCCACGGCGGCCCCGGTCTGCATCATCGCACCGGTGTCCTCGTGGGCCGTGGCTGTGGGCGGCTATATGGGCGAGGACGGCTTCAACACTTTCGTGGCCTCCATCCCCTACAACTTCTACGCGCTGCTGACCATCTTCTTCGTGTTCTTCATGCTGTTCCTGCAGAAGGACTTCGGCCCTATGGCCGCGGCTCAGGCCGATGCCGAGGGGCGCATTCCCCCCGAGGGTTCGGCGCTTGAGGCGGTCTCGCTCGCCCGCATCGCCGACAAGGCCCAGGTCGATTTGGAAGGCGCGCCGAACATTCCCACCGTGGTGACCGAGGAGGGCGACATCGACGACGCCGCCGCCGGGGCCATTGAGGAGTACAAGGGCCTGAACATCTCCGAGCGCGGTACCATCTGGGATCTTATCGTGCCCATTTTGGTGCTCATCGTGTTCTCCATTCTGGGCATGATGTACATGGGCGGCTTCTTCAGCGGTGTCGACTTCGCCACGGCGGTCGGCGAGAATCCGGTCATGGGCCTGTGCATCGGCGCCTGCGTGGCGCTCGTGGTGGCCGCTTGCATGTTCCTGCCGCGCAAGCTCATGAACCTGGGCGGCTTCGTGGAGGCCATGTCGGAAGGTGTGCGCTCCATGATCGGCGCTATCATGATCCTCGTGCTGGCCTGGTCGCTCGGCGGATGCTGCCGCTACCTCTTGGGCACCGGCGAGTTCGTTTCCGGCTTCTTGAATGGCCTGGGCGTGGGTCTCGACCTTCTGCCGGCCGTCATTTTCGTAGTGGCGGCCTTCATCGGTTTCGCCATGGGTACGAGCTGGGGTACCATCGCCCTTATTCTGCCCATCATTATCGGCGTGTTCGCAGCCGACGATCCGCTGTTCCTCGTGGCTGTGGGCGCGGCGCTGGCCGGCGCAGTGTACGGCGACCACATCTCGCCCATCTCCGATACGACCATCCTGTCCTCGGCCGGCGCAAAGTGCAACCACTTGCGCCATGTGGCCACGCAGATTCCCTACGCCACGCTGGTCATGATCGTGTGCTTCGTGGGCTACATCATCGCCGGCTTCACGAAGAACCCCTGGATCTCGCTGGCGCTCGGCGTGGTGCTCATCGTGATCGCCGTGCTGGTGCTCGTGCGCATGGAGGCGTCGAAGAAGGCGAAGGCGTAAGATCGATCCCGCTGGCTGAATCCGTAGGGAGCGACCTTGGTCGCCCCTCTCAACGGGGATGATCTCTCTTGTCGGGAGGGCAGACCAAGGTCTGCCCCTACAAAGCGAGCCAACAACGGATTGATGACCTGGCGCAACGACGCAGAAAGAAGGCCCCAACCTGGGGCCTTCTTCGTTGGTCGGCTATGGAATGCGGCAGACCGTCCGCCGTTCGGTTGCTTACGCCGCCGCAGCAGCTTCGGCGAGCAGGCGCTGGCTCTCGGCGATGAGGCGCCCGGCCAGAAATTCCTTGCCCATGGACTCATCCTGGGACGCGTCCAGCAGCATTTGCAGCGTGATGCTGTCGAAATAGGCGTCGTAGCCGGTGAGAACCAGATCGTACGCTTGCTTGATGCCTTGCACCATGGACGCATCGGCGCGATCCTTGCGACGGGTGCGCGTCGTGTCCTTGGCGTCGTCGTCCAGCGCGTTCACCACTTGCAGTAGGGTGATCTTCGAGGGGTCGTTGGCCAAACGATAGCCGCCGTGCTTGCCGGGCCTCGCCTCGATGATGCCGGCATTGCGCAAAAGCTGCGCGAGCTGAATGAGGTAGTCGCGGGGGATCGACATGTCCTGGGCGATATCCTTCGACGAGCAGGTGTGCCCCTGCGCGGCCAGGTACAAGACGGCGCGCAGTCCATAATCTGTTGATGCTTTGAATTGCACTGCAGCCTCCTAACGTGTAAACGCCTACGGGTCTGCAGCTTGCGCTCCATCGACGCGAACGAACGGCCCGTGCCGACGTTGCGTCACCCGCAGGTGTGTCGGGAGCGGTCCTTTTTTGTTCCCGGCACTTAGCAGTATGCGAGCCGCAAAACGCAAATACAAGGGATGTACCAAACGATGAGCGCACCGATTCGCTTACGTAAACACCCTGTTGAATTCAGTAATCGATGAGCGTTTAAGTGGGGAGGGGGAGCGCAAGGAAGCCGGCAGGAGAGGCGGAACGGACGGGCGCACGGAACGGACGGTTACGCGAGTCCCAGCACCTGCATCACGAGCAACGCCACGGTGAGCGCCGCCACCACACCGACGGTGGCCCACAGAAGCACCTTCGACACGCGCCCGCTTCGGTAGTCGCCCATGATGTACTTGTCCGCCGAGATGATGGCCATGAGTGCCAGCAGGATGGGCAGAATCACGCCGTTGACGAACTGGGCCGTCAGCATCATGCCCAAAAGGTTCACGTCGGGAATGAGCACCACGATGGCCGAGAACGCGATCACGAAGGTGAAGATGGACTTGAACGTGGGGGCCTCGCGCCATTTGAAGGACACGCCCGCTTCCCAGCCGAAGGCCTCGCAGATGACAAATGCGGTCGTCAGCGGCAGCACGCAGGCGGCCAGAAACGACGCCGCGATGAGCCCCACGGCGAAGAGCGCCTCGGCGTAGGGGCCGGCGAAGGGGGCGAGCGCCGCAGCGGCATCGGCCGCCGAGTCAATGGTGATGCCGGCGGGGAAGAGCACCGCACCTGTGGTCACGATGATGAACCAGGCCACCACGCAGGCGGCGATGGTGCCGGAGACGGCGTCGGCTTTCTGCGAGAAGAGGTCTTTAGGGGTGAGGCCCTTCTCTACCACGTTGCTCTGTGAGAAGAACATCATCCAAGGCGCGATGGTGGTGCCGATCATGGCGATGACGAGCGAGATGAAGCTCACGTCGCCGACAAAGGTGGGCACCACGGTGTCATGCAGCGCCTCGCCCCAGTTCGGTTGCGCGAGGAACGCCGCCACCACATAGGTGAGAAACACCAGCGACAGCCCGAGGAACACCCGCTGCACGCGCTTGTAGGAGCCGCCCACCACGAGCAGCCACACGCCCAAGGCCGCCACGGGTACCGAGATGTACTTCGACACGCCGAACATCTCCATGCCCGAGGCGATGCCGGCGAATTCGGAGAACGTCGTGGCCACGTTGCCCACCAGAAGCGCCAGCATGGCGAAGGCGGCGATGCGGATGCCGAAGCGCTCGCGGATGAGCGCGGCGAAGCCCTTGCCCGTGACGGCGCCCATGCGGCCGGCCGTGGTCTCCACGACGGCGAGCAGCACGCACATGATGGGGATGACCCACAGGGTGCCGAAGCCGAAGTTCGCGCCGGCCGTGGAATAGGTGGAGATGCCGCCGGCGTCGTTGCCGGCCATGGCGGTCACGACGCCGGGGCCCATGGCCGCCAGCACCAGCAGTAGCTTCGACGGCTTTTTCGTCGCGGTGGGGCCGATCTGCTCGCCGGCGGGAATGCCCGTATCGGCGATCTCCTCGGCTGCCTGGTGCCGCGCGCTCTCTTCGGCGCCCAGGCGCCCGGCGGCCGTTGTGCGCATGTCCTTCGCGTTCATGGCAGCCTCCTAGTAGTGCAGGCCGCCGAGATGCAGCGAGCCCGCCAGTTGCAGCAAAATCAGCGAGTAAAGGAACAGGCCCATGAGAGACGCGACGGTAATGCCGGCAATCGACAGCACATTCATCTTCGTCTTGTCGCCCGCCACATCGTCCTCGATGGCGTCCCAGGCGTCGTCGGTGGTGACGATGCCGAGCAGGGTGCCGTGCTCGTCCACCACGGGCATGGCCGGGATGTCGTACTTGAAGATGTCGGCGGCCACGTCCTCCTCTTCCTCGGAGGGAAGGCAGCTGATGATGTCGTCGTACATGATGTCGCCCATGAGGCGGTCGGCGTTGTACAGAACGAGCGTGCGCAGGGAGTTCACGCCGAGCAGCTTGCCGTACTCGTCGGTGATGTACACGTAGTGCACCGTCGGATGATCCTCGGGCAGCGCGCGCAGCACTTCGATGGTGTCAGCCACGGTGGCCGTCTTCGGCACGGAGACGAACTGGGTGGTCATCATGCCGCCGGCGGTGCCGTCCTTGTAACCGAGCAGGCGGCGGATTTCCGCGGCGTCTTCCACGCCCATGAGGCGCAAAAGGGTCTCGGCCTTCTCGTAGGGAAGGTCGCGCACGATGTCGGCGGCGTCGTCCGGATCCATGTTGCCGATGAGCTCGGCGGCCCGCGCGTCGGGCAAGTCGTCGATGAACTCGGCCTGGTACTCGTCTTCCATCTCGGAGATGGCCTCGGTGGCGCGGCTGTCGTCCAAATGGGCGAACACACTGGCGCGCTGCTGGGGGTCCAGCTGCTCCAGGATGTCGGCTACGTCGGCGGGGTGCAGCTCGTCCAAGCGGCGGTGGGTCACCGACAGCTGCACTTCGGACAGGTCGCGGTCGAGCAGATCCATGTAGTTCCAGGCGATGAGCTGCTCGTCCACCTTCTTGTGGAAGAGCTTCGCCACGTTCACGACGGCCTTTTCCAGCAGCGGATGCAGCCCGCGCAGGATGCCACGCACGCCCACCTCGGCACCGAGCAGGCGCAACTGCGTGCCGGATTGCGAGAGCTTAAGGTCGTTCACGCGCACGACCTTAAGGCCCTGGGTGTCGACGATCTGGCGGTCCATAAGGTCGCGGGCCAGCAGCACCTCGTCTGGCTGCAGGTAGCTGAAGCGGATGTCGTGGGCGTCCACCGACAGCGTGATGCCGTCGTCGTCGAAGGTGTCGACGTACTTGCGCCACGAGATCATGAACGGCACGCGCCCGGGCCCCTGGAAGGCCAGGCTCGTGATGCGCGGAAAGACCTCGCCCGTGGAAATGGCCAGGTCGGATATGGTGCCGAGTCGCTCGCCTTGGGCGTCGACCACGGGCTCGCCGATCATTTGAGAAAGATAGAGCATGTGCGTTCCTCCGTGCGGTGGGCATCAGTGCATCGGGGCGGGGCAGCGTGCGCGGGTCGCTGACGGTGCGAACGTAAGCGCAGTGGCGCCCAAGGCGATGGTTGATGCTCGGCAGTCGTCCCTTCCGACGACCGCGCGGAGGCGAGAAGCCGGAAGTCTACATACTGTGAGGTTTCGATTTTCGAACCTTCAAGTACGTTCCTTTCCTTGGCCTGACAAAAAAAGAACCGCTCGAGGCGGCTTCTATTCTGTTCTGAACGATCTAAAATGGTGCGCCGTGAGGGATTCGAACCCCCGACGTACTGATTCGTAGTCAGTCCCTCTATCCAGCTGAGGTAACGGCGCACTTCCGAACAGCAACGACTATTTAACCATGGCCCCAAAGCCTTGTCAACGAGAATTTTCAACTTTTTTGAAAATGCGCCGTTCGCCGCGCGGGGCGGCGGCGGAGCGTACCCCCGCCTGTAGGGGGCGCGGCAGGCGTTAGAATAGTCCGATACCCGTGTAGCGACCATTTTCCGGGAGGGTGCCCCATGGCCATGGAAATAGATGAAGCCGTCATCCGCGTGGACAACCATGCCGAAATCGACGAGGTCGAGCCCATCGAGATCAGCGACGACGAGGCTCGCCGCGTGCGCCTGTACGAGAACTTCTACCAGGTGAACGCTATCGATCCGGCGCTGTATGCGCAGCACGATGTGAAGCGCGGCCTGCGCAACGCCGACGGCACGGGCGTGCTCGCGGGTATGACCAATATCTCTAATGTTCACGGTTACGTGATGTCCGACGGCGAGAAGATGCCGGCCGAGGGCTCGCTGCGCCTGCGCGGCTACGACCTTTACGACCTTCTGGGCGATTTGGATCCGACGCGCCGCTTCGCTTTCGAAGAGGTGGCCTATCTGCTGCTCATGGGCGAGCTGCCGACGCAGGAGCGTCTCAACCGCTTCGTGGAAGTGATCGATTCCCAGCGCGAGCTGCCCGACGGGTTCACCGCCAGCACGCTTATGGTGGATACCTCGCCCGATCTCATGAACATGATGGCTCGTTCCATCCTGCGCCTGTACGCGGCCGACGAGTCCGCCGAGGACCGCTCTCCCGAGCACGAGATTCACACAGCGCTCTCGCTCATCAGCCGCCTGCCGCGCATCATGGTGCTGGCCTACTACGCCAAGCAGGCCGCCTTCAACCACGAATCCATGATCATGCACCGCTTCGTGCCCGGACAGTCCACGGCCGAGACCATCCTTTCCATGCTGCGCCCCGACCGCTCGTTCGCACCGGAAGAGGCCCGCATGCTCGACATCATGCTGTGCCTGCACGCCGAGCACGGCGGCGGCAACAACTCGTCGTTTACGACCCATGTGCTGTCCTCGGCGGACACTGACCCCTATTCCACCTACGCGGCGGCTTTCGGTTCGCTGAAGGGGCATCGCCACGGCGGCGCGAACCATCAGGTGCGCGCCATGCAGGCGGAAATCAAGGAGAACGTGAAGAATTGGGAAGATGACGACGAGGTGGCCGCCTACCTGGCGAAGATCGTGAACAAGCAGGCCTACGACGGCACGGGACTCGTCTACGGCATGGGGCACGCGGTGTACACTTTGAGCGACCCGCGCGCCGTCATCGGAAAGCGTTTCGCCGAACAGCTGGCCGCTGGCACGGAATATGAGGCCGAGCTGAACCTGCTGAAGTCCATCGAGCGTTTGACGCCTGAGGTGTTCGCCCGCGAGAAGGGCTCAACCAAGGAGCTGTGTGCGAATGTGGACATGTACTCCGGCTTCATCTATTCGATGATGGGCATCCCTGAGGACCTGTTCACCCCCCTGTTCGCCTGTGCCCGCATGGCCGGCTGGGCCGCCCACCGCTTCGAGGAGATTGCCGCCGGCAAGCGCATCATCCGCCCCGCCTACAAAAACACCATCCGCGGCACCAAGCCCTACGTCCCGATCGAGCGGCGGTAGGGATCGGAGCCGGCAAGGCTGGTATACCCGGTGACAGAACGCCCGGTTTTGCGCCGGTCGAGCGGCGATGGGGGTCGGACGCGGCAGCACTGCTAGCCTGGTGACAAAACATCCCTGTTTCGTGCGCGTTTTTGGATTTATATAGGCATCGGTCTTCCGTTTCGTAGCGCGCGCCAACTCGTCACGCAAAGCATGATGGGTCTGACCAGGCAAAATGCAAATGTGGCATTCCCGCATCTCCTGACTAGGATCTTAGCAGGCTTTCTGAATGTCTATATAAGTCCATAAATGTGCACAGGAGGGTCTTGTTTTGTCACCGACAAGGGTCGAGATTTGAAAAAGGCCCGAGCGAGTCGGGCCTTGGAGGTTCTGGCGGAGGCGGTAGGATTTGAACCCACGGTACCTTTCGGCACGACAGTTTTCAAGACTGCTTCCTTAAGCCACTCGGACACGCCTCCGCATCATCGGGCTGTCGCCGCTGTGCGGCGAACGCGACGCACAGGATACCACATTCCGCTGCGATTATGGGGAATCGCCTGCTTTGCCGCGTCGCGCGGCGGTTGTTTGCGCGGCACCGCTTATAATTCCCCTCATGAACGAACATCGCACACCCGAAGAGCAACAGGCGCTGGACGCGCAGTATATGGCGCTGGCCTTGGAAGAGGCGCGGGCTGCGGGCGCGGCGGGGGAGGTGCCCATCGGGGCTGTCGTGGTGTACGAGCCCATCGACCGCGGCACGCGACGACCGTTGGCCGAACCGCGCGTCATCGCTCGGGGCCGCAATCGCCGCGAGGCCGACCGCGACCCGGCGGGGCATGCGGAGTTCCTCGCCATGAAGGAGGCGGCCCGCGTGCTGGACGCCTGGCGTCTAACCGATTGCACCGTCTACGTCACGCTGGAACCCTGCATCATGTGCGCCGGTCTCATGCACCAGGCGCGCATTGCCCGCTGCGTGTACGGTGCGCCCGACCAGAAGGCGGGTGCGGTGGGCACGCTGTACGACATTCACGCCGATGGGCGCCTGAACCACCAGTTCGAAGTGACCGGTGGCGTGCGGGAGGAAGAGTGCGTGGCCCTGCTGCGTGACTTCTTCCGCGCCCGGCGCAAGAAGCCGATGTCAAATCTTGGATGAGGCGTGGCCGGTCTCGCCTACGAGTCAACCCATTTATCTCTCCGGCGCAAATGTATCTAAAATTTGAGCGCAAATCTCTCCAACAGAATATCGCAAATCAGTGTAAAATACGATGTAGATAATGAAATCGGATAAGCTCTGAGAAGGGAGTAAGCGACAGTGCAGTATCGCAATCGCATTGCCGATCGAGAGCTTGAGTTTCGTCTGGAATCTTTCGGTGCAACGCTTATTGTGGGCCCTAAGGGCTGCGGTAAAACTACCACAGCGAAGCAGAAAGCCGCCAGTGTCGTGGAGCTGCAAGATGAGGATAAGCGCGACAATTACCTTGCTGTAGCGGCAACGCAGCCTTCGCGGCTGCTGGAGGGCCCGAAGCCGAGGCTCTTCGACGAGTGGCAAGATGCGCCGAAACTATGGGGCGCTGTTCGCAAGTCGGTGGATGATGAGCAAAAGAACGGGCTCTATATTCTCACTGGATCGACGTCGCAAGAGGTGGACACCCCGCATACGGGTACTTTGCGCATCTCAACGTTGAAGATGCAGCCGATGAGCCTTTTCGAGAGCGGCGAGTCAGAGGGCTCCGTATCTCTTAAAGCGCTCTTTGATGATTCGACGAGTTATGACGGCTGCACCTCGAAGCTTTCCATCGATGAGTTGATCGTGGCGATATGCCGAGGAGGATGGCCGCACGCCATCAACAACACCTCCTTGCGTTCGCAGCTAGCAGTGGCCAAGGATCTCTTTCGCCAAACATGCTTTGTTGATATGTCTGACATAGATGGACAAAAGAGAAATCCGCGCTGGGCTGAAGCGATTCTGCGCTCCTACGCACGCAATCTATGCACTTTAGCAGAGACGAAGACGATCTACCGCGACGTGCGAGCAACGACGGAGCTGTCTGAGTCGACGTTCTACGATTATCTTGAAGCGCTCGAAAAACTCTACATTGTTGAGGACGTTCTTGCCTGGTGCCCGGCCATTAGATCCAAAACGGCAATACGGGCTTCGAGAAAGCGAAACATGGTAGACCCGTCAGTTGCCGTCGCCGCGCTTGGACTGAGTCCAGCGTATTTCAACGAGGATTTCAAAACGTTAGGCTTCCTCTTTGAGTCGCTCTGCATGAGGGATCTGAAGGCATATTCCTCGGCGCTCGGGGGCGAGTTGTCGTACTATCGCGACCGGTACGGATTGGAGGCCGATGCGGTGCTCCATCTTGACGATGGGCGGTATGCGCTTGTTGAATTCAAGCTGGGCGAAAGTGAAATTGATGAAGGCGCAAAGCATCTTCTTGAAATTGAGCGGCTTGTTTCCGAGCGCAACAAAAAGGAGGAGCAAGTTCCATTACGTCTTCCCGACGTGAAGCTCGTTATCACCGCCACCGAGTACGGCTATCGTCGTGAAGATGGTGTCTGCGTGGTGCCCATTGGATGCTTGAGACCATAGGTTTCCAGTTTTGGTCAACTGGATTTCTGACCTGTCTCTATTCCTGGCGGAGATTTGAAAGAGCGCTGGTGACTCTCTCAGGCGTCGCTTTCCCATTCGCTATAATTTTTCCCACGAACGAATGACGAACGCCTAGGGAGCGGCAAGCGGCCGACTACGGAAAGGAACGCGAATGACCGAGAACGCCCAGCGCAATCGCGAGGCGGAAGTGAACCTGCTGGCGGCGGCCCGGGAGGCCCAGTGGTCGGCGGCTGCTTTCATGGGGCCGAACACGATGAAGCTGGTGTCGCCGGCGAAGGTGAATCTGCTTTTGGCCATTGGGGCGCGCCGCGAGGACGGCTACCACGATGCCGACACCATCATGCACGCGCTCGCGCTGCATGATACGTTGTACCTGTGCGCAGAAGATATCTCGGCCGATGAGCTGGCGAAGCGCACCGCCGAAGGGGCGTCCCGCGAGGACGTTGCCGTGGGCGGCCCGGCGGACAACCTTGTCATGACCATCGACTTGGCCGACCGCACGGGCCAAGACCTCGCTGTGCCGGCGGCCGACAACCTCGCCTTCAAAGCTGCTGATCGCCTGTCCCGGGCGGTGGGCCGCGATCTTCCCGAGGCCATCCAGCTGCGCATCGAAAAGCACATCCCGGCCCAGGGCGGCTTGGGCGGCGGCTCGTCGAACGCGGCGGCGGTGCTCGTGGGCCTCGCGAAGGCGTGGGGCCTTGCGGCCGATGACGAGCGCGTGGCCGACGTTGCCCGGTCGCTTGGGGCTGACGTGGCGTTTTTCCTCCACGGGGGTTGTGCCTTGCTCGGCGGTGTGGGCGAGGTTTTGCAACGCCGTCTGGAAACGTCGCGGCGCTCCGTGGTGCTGGTGAAACCAGCAGAGGGCGTCTGCACCGCCGAGGCCTATAAGCGCTTTGACGCTGCGCCGCGCCCCGTGCCCCAAGACGTGCTCGTTTGCGACCTCGCCGCTACTCGCGCCGACGACGTGGTTCTCGCCAACAACCTCGCGCCGGCGGCCGAGGCCCTGTTGCCCGAGCTGCCCTCCATTCGCGAATGGCTCGCGGAACAGGCGGGCAGCGAAAGCGTGCTCCTCTCGGGCAGCGGTTCGGCCACTTTCGCGCTGGTGGACACGTTTGCCGGGGCCAGCCGCATCGCCACGGCTGCCACGGCTCACGGCTGGTGGGCGCGCCCGACGAGCCTCTCCGGCTTGCGCGCCGCCGTCGTTCCAGGGCGGTAATCATGGGTTTTCTCGCTCGCCTGTCCCGCGTCGTCCCTTTGCTCATCGTCATGGCGGTGGCGGCGGGGCTCATCTACGTGGTGGTCACGTACCGCCATTCTCCGGCTCGCGCCAAAGAGGTGCTCATCAAAATCTTCACCTGGTTCAACGGCGTCGTCGTCGGCTTTTTCGCCCTGGTGTCGGTGTACGCCTTTTTCGACGATGCTCCGGCGGTGCTCGACCTCTCGCTCAGCTTCATGATCGTGGGTCTTGTCGGCCTCCTCATCACCCGCATCGCCAACTGGCGCTTTCTCAAGCACAACCCCAACTACCGCAAAAAGCGCCTCGCCGCCACCACCCGCCGTCGCTGGCCATGGGGGAAATAAAAAACTCCCTGTAGGGAGTTCGAGAAAAGGCAAAGTGGCGGAGGAGTAGGGATTCGAACCCTAGATGCCCTTGTGGGGCATACTCACTTAGCAGGCGAGCACCTTCGGCCTCTCGGTCACTCCTCCGCGTAACAATGCATCTTACCCGAGCGCTCCGGTTTCTGCAATGAAAATATTCCTCGTTGCTCAAAGAATCCTGCTGATTTGCGCAGGTTCGCGCAGGTTTGCGCACATTGGCGCGTCCTTTTGCGGCTTTTCGAAAGGGCCTCAAAAGAGTCGATGCTGTGAAAGCGCTCAAGGCTCATCGAGCTTACTCTGTGTTGTTGCCAGTATAATGGGGCGAGACGTTTCCGCTGAAGGCGGTCTGGTCAGCCAAAATGCCGACTATGCGCCAGTATCTGCAGTGTCGAACCGTGGAAAGAATATCGTGCACGGCAAAGAGGGAGCAAATGAGGGATCGCATCAAAACGTACGTGGGGGTTCTTCGAGATAACACTGCCATTGTCGCCTCGGTCGCACTGTTCTTTCTCTGGCTGGGGATTACCTTTCAGGTGCCTGACTTCGCTGTCGACGGGACTTTTGAACCCGGCCTCGTGGCCCCTTGGATCGTTGTCGCTTTCTGCTACGCCCTGGGGTACCTCGTTGCCGTTCTGTGGTACCGCAAAATCGCGTCTCTTTTTCTGCGGAGAAGATTCCTCGTTCTTGTGTGCCTTGTTATGGCAGCAGGTGTAACGATAGATATCGCATCTTCGTGGAACACCGATTTCTTTGGATCTGTTTCCAGGGTCGCCTACGTCGGGTCGATTCTGATGTGTCTCGGCACAACCCTGATTGTGGTCATGACGGCTTCGATTGTCGCTCAAATCGGTGCGCGAAACACTTTGCTTGTTTCTGTTGCCGGAATGCTTGTCGCGGCAACGCTTATGGTTGCCTTGGGCTTTATGGGAGTATGGGGCAAAGACATTGCTCGCCTTTTTGTTCCGCTGGCGATGATCCCCGTTAACTTGCTGGTTTTCAAAGGGATGCCTCTGAGGCAGGTCTTTATGCGCGGGCTTAATAAAAATACCGCATGGCCGCACAAGCTTTTAGCAACATCAGCGCTGCATGGGGCTGTTTTCGGGTTTTATATCGTTGCTTATTCGGCGCTTGGCGTCGAAGGCTCGCACATTGCCTTTAACGGGGTGTGCTACGGAATAGCGGCGGTCGTCCTAGGCGTCATGATGGTGGCTGCGCAAACGGACTTCAACCACCTCATTTACCACCGGGCATTTCCTGCCATGGCTTTCGGGATGCTTCTCATTTGCGTTTGCGCCGAAGCGTCCGTTTTGGGCGTAGGTATTGTTGCGGCTGGCTATGCGTTCCTCCATCTTATTATGTGCGGAGTCTGCTCGTATCTCTCGAAGCAGTTCGATTTGCCGGCGCCGTGGGTCATTTCGCTGACGACGTTGTTTTTCGTAGGGGGCCAGGTGATAGGTGCTGGGGCAACGACGCTATCCCTTTGGCTGGAGGCGCCGATCGGCGATGTTGCCGCCTGTGCCATCTTTGTGCTTCTCATTGGATCTCTCGGTCTTTCGGGGATCAGAAACGTACGGTTTGGCTGGGGCGTCGTTCGTCCCAGCACCGATACGAGTACGGCCACGCCCCAGGAATTTGCCGTGCAATATCTGGCATTGGACGCGGGCCTCACATCGCGGGAGATGGAGATAGCGCTTTGCCTTGCTGAAGGCAAAAAGCGGAAGCAAATCGCTGACGAGCTTTGCGTATCCGACCAAACGGTGAAAACTCATGTGAGTCACATCTATACGAAGCTCGGTATTCACTCAAAGGAAGAGCTGATCGAACTCGTTCGCGAAAGGGCCTCTTCTTTCGAAGAGTAAAGGCCCGCGACCAGGCCGTGGGAGGGAAGGGCTCGGTCGCGGGCGAGAGGGGAGGGCGATTTGCCGTCGGGTGCTTATCGGGCGGCTAGCTGTTGATGTACTTGGCCGCTTGCTGCGCCGCAACGCGTCCGGAGTTCACTTGATGGCCGAAGGCGGTACCCGGAATGTTGATGGTGTACACGCTCGCGTAGTGGTTGTTGCCCTCGTTGCCAATAGCGTACAGGCCGGGGATGGGCTGCTTGTCGATGTCCCAAACGCGCTGGAACTTATCCACTTTCAAACCGCCCGTGGCGAAGTAGAACACATAACTCATGCGGCCGATGTAGAACGGGGGCTGCTCTACGGGAATCAGGAGGGAGGGATCTTTGAGGAAGTCCTTATCGGCTCCCGCCTTGCAGCTTTCGTTATAGCGGGCCACGGCGTTTTTGAAGTTCTCCGGATCCATGTCGAAATGCTGGGCGAGGTCGGCCAGATCGTTGGAAGAGTAGAGGCTGTATCCGTTGTCGGATGTTATGGACTCTTCGAACATGGCCTGCGCCTCGGGCGTCGTGCCGAAGAACGTGTCGTAAATGTTCTGGTCGAAGACGCAGTAGGTCGCCGCATTGCGCTTTGTGGCGATACTGGCCGAGGAGGGAGCCATTACCGAAGTGGTGTCCTCACGCACGAATCGATCACCGGTCTCGTTGACCCACATAATGGGGCCGCCCGTTGCGATACCGCCCAACCCGTTGATAGGGTTGTACGGATCGGCCTTGTAATCAGTGACGGGGAAGGCGGGGATAGTGGGGCAAATACTCTGCGAAGCGTTGGCAAGGTCGTCGATTGCCCCAACCGCAGTAGCCATATTGAATCCATCGCCCGTTCCATTCAGGCCCAGGCAAACCATGTCGTCGGTGTTCCACCCTTGGCGCTTGATGATGTCGGGGTTGCCGCAAAAACCACCCGTAGCCAAGATGACGGCTTTCGCATTGATGAGAATTTCACCATCTTGACCAATGGCGTACAAGCCGCAAACCGCGCCGCTATCATCTAGTATGAGTTCATTCGCTGTCGTATTGTAGCGAACCTCTACCCCCAGTTCCTCGGCCCGCTTAGTCATCTGGGGCACGTAGCCCTTGGAGCAGCTGCCTTCCTTGAACCAATGGAAGGTATGCAGAAGGCCCGTGTAATAGTTATCCACCGTTCCGTTGTACTCCACCCCCTGCTCCAGGCACCAGTCGATGTTGGCCGCCGAGCTTTCGCAGAATTCGACCCACTCGGCGCCGTTGGGCCGGTACTGCAGCATCTCCATCTGAGCGGCAATGACTTCAGCGGGAGTGATCTCTTCGATCCCTGCGGCTTTCTGCATGGAAGAATTGATGGCGAACATGCCCTCGACGCCCAGGGCGTTTCCGCCTGATTCGGCGTTCTTCTCGATGACCAGGCAGTTGGTGTCGTCGAGTGCCGCTTGAACAGCGCAAGCAAGCCCCGAGCCGCCGAGGCCGACGATGAGGAGGTCGGTGTCGATGGTCTCGACGACTTCCTTCGGCGCAGTTCCTGTTTCGGCGACCTCCTTTGCGGGTTCTGCCTGGGGCGCGCATCCGCTCAGGGCCATGACCCCCAGCGCGCTTGCTGCGGCAGCTCCCGAGAGAAACGATCGGCGAGAAAGATTGATGGAACGCATGCTGAACCCTCCTAAAGTTAGCGTGGTAGGCAGCCGTTGTCGTGCGCTGCCTCGAACGATGCAAGATGGTAGGAGGCGCCACGGCCTCGCGAATCGCCCACCGAGATTGAATTCCCCGAAATTTGGCGACTCACCCACAACTCACCCACGGATTAACTGGGGATGTCGGGGGTTCGCGCGGGCGGTTTTTGGTAATCTACGCAATAAGGAAAACGCGCAGGCCGCTGGGGCGTCCGCGCACATTGCCAGGGAAAGGAAACGCGCATGATCGGTCGCTATACTCGTCCGGAAATGGGTCGCATCTGGGAACTCGAGAACAAGTTCGCCATTTGGAAGGAGATCGAGGTTCTGGCCTGCGAGGCCCAGGCAGAGCTCGGCCAGGCGGGCATCACGCGCGAGGAGGCCCAGTGGATCCGCGACCACGCCGACTTCACCGTTGAGGAGATCGACGAGATCGAGAAAGTGACGAACCACGACGTCATCGCGTTCACCACCTGTATGGCGGGCTACATCGACGCCGACATCCCCGAGGGCGAAGACAAGCCTTCCCGCTGGGTGCACTACGGCATGACCTCCTCCGACCTGGGCGACACGGCCCTGTCCTACCAGGTCACCCAGGCTTGCGACATCATCATCGACGACATCAAGCGCCTCGGTGAAACCTGCAAGCGCCGCGCCTTCGAGTTCCAGAACACGCTGTGCGTCGGCCGCACCCATGGCATTCACGCCGAGCCCATGACCTTCGGCATGAAGTTCGGCAGCTGGGCCTGGGCCTTGAAGCGCGCCCTCACGCGCATGGAGGAGGCCCGCGCCGTGGCCGCCACCGGCGCTATTTCCGGCGCGGTGGGCACCTACTCTTCCATCGATCCCTTTGTGGAAACCTACGTCTGCGAGAAGCTGGGCCTTACTCCCGATCCGCTGTCCACCCAGGTGCTTGCTCGCGACCGCCACGCCCAGGTGATGGCCGCGCTGGCCGTGACCGCCTCCACGCTTGAGTCCATCGCCATGCAGGTGCGCCTGCTGCAACAGTCCGACGTCATCGAGGCGGAAGAGCCGTTCACCAAGGGGCAGAAGGGCTCCTCGGCCATGCCCCACAAGCGCAACCCCATCACGGCCGAGCGCGTTTGCGGCCTCGCCCGCGTGGTGAAGGCGAACGCCCAGGTGGCCTTCGACAATGTGGCCTTGTGGTTCGAGCGCGACATCTCGCACTCCGGCGCCGAGCGCGTGGTGCTGGCCGACAGTTTCACGGCGCTCGATTACATGTTCGGGAAGATGCAGTGGATGCTCGACGGCCTGCAGACCTACCCGGCCAAGATGGAGCACAACCTGTGGCGCACGAAGGGCCTCATCTTCTCCAGCAAGGTGCTGCTGGCGCTCGTGGACGCGGGCATCTCCCGCGAGGACGCCTACGTTATCGTGCAGCGCAACGCCATGAAGGTGTGGGAGGACATCCAGAACGCCGTGGACGGCCCCACCTACCGCGAGCGCTTGGAAGCTGACGACGAGGCCATGGCCCTGCTTAGCCAGGAGAAGCTGGACGAGATCTTCGACCCCTGGGACTTCCTCACCCGCAAAGACGTGGTGTTCGACCGCCTGCAGGAGCTGGAGTTCTAGTCGGGTATCGGCATACCTATATGGAAGGCCCCTGGCGCTGATTGTGCTAGGGGCCTTCTTTGTACGAACAAATGCTGAAAGAGGCGTCTACTGCGCAGCGGGGGCAGCGGTGTTGCCGGTGAGCATGTCGATGCCCTGGGCGATTACTGAGGCATCCATGGCGCCCATGTAGGCGCCGATGATGTTGCCCTCGGCGTTGATCAGGTAGGTCTGCGGGATAGAGCTCACTCCGAAGGCCGTGGCCGCCGAGTTGTTGGCGTCGAAGTAGCACGGGAACGTGTAGTTGTTCTCGGCGAGGAAGGCCTTGGCGGACTGCTCGGTCTCGCCGTTCATGTCGGTCATGTTCACGATGACGAACTCGACGTCGTTGCCGTGTTCTTCCCAGGCAGACTGGATGTCGGGCATCTCGCTGGCGCAGGGGCCGCACCAGCTAGCCCAGAAGTTCAGCAGCACCGGCTTGCCCTTGAAGTCGGCCAGGGTGAGGGTCGCTCCATCCGCGTCGGTCATGGTGAAGTCCGGGGCCGGGGTGGTGGCTGCGTTGGCGCCGTTGCCGTCACCGGTATCGTCGGAAACGTCGGCGTCGGCGGTGGCATCTACCTCGGTTTCTTGGACGGCATCGGTGCCGGTAACTTCTATCTGCTTGTCATCGACCGTCGGCGCCAGGACGCTGTAGGCCACGCCCGCGCCGATGAGCAGCACGGCAAAGACGACGGCGGCCACAATGACGCCGACGTGTTTCTTGCGGTCGGCCTTCTCTCCTTCGGGGGTGGCAGCGTTGGCTTTCTCCTCTGCTTCCAAAGCCGCCAAGCGCTCGCCGATGACCTCGCCTCGCTGCTCGGCTGCCGAAGATTCAGTTGCCGCGGGGGTCGCGCTTGCCGTTGCCGGAGCGCCCTTCGTCGTTGCTTGTCCGCCAGCATCGGGAGTCTGCTCGTCGGCCGCGATCTCCGTCTCAACCGGAGTTCCGGCGTCGGTCGGCGTCTTCTCGTTCTCGCTCATGTTCGAACCTTTCTCCTTCGGGCCCGGTTCCACCGGCTAGCTCAGCAGGCGCAAGAAGCCGCCGAGCAGCCCCGTCGCCATGAGCACGCCCACGGCGACCAGAAACCAGCCGCATACCTTGTTAATGATATCGTAATGTTGCTTGATGACGGCAAAAGCGCCCTTCAGCTTGTCGATGAGCACGGCAGCCGCCACGAACGGAATACCGAGGCCGGCCGAGTAGCACAGAAGCAGGATAACGCCCTGCGCCACCGATGCCTGCTGCGAGGCCAGCATGAGCGCCGAGCCGAGGAACGCCCCCACGCACGGCGTCCATCCGATGGAGAAGATGACGCCGAACAGCACCGAGGAGAAGAATCCCAGCTGTCGTCCCGCCAGCGGGTTCTTCGCGCCGTGGAAGAGGTTGATCTTGATGATGCCGAGAAAGTACAGTCCGAAGGCGATGACCACCAGGCCGCACACCACGTTGACGGCACTTTGATACTCGATGAAGAACGCGCCCACCGACGAAGCCAAAGCTCCCATAGCGATGAACACGCACGTGAAGCCGAGCACAAAGCCGAGGGCGTTGCGCAGCACCACTGAAGTGCGCACCTCCTCGCCGGCGGCGAAGTAGGTGACGTAGATGGGAATCATGGGAAGCAGGCACGGCGACACGAAGGTGATGATGCCCTCCAGAAAGGTGATGAGATAGGTCACAAATCCTCCTCCTGCTTCGATCGCCGTTTTGCGATATCTCGCATTATTCCCTATTTGCGAGCGGCGTGCCTCCGTCTTCACAGAAAGTGAAGTGACCGTTACGTGCTTCGGCATCGTGCGGTGGCCCGTTGCCGCAAGGCGTTCCTGGCGCTATGCTGGTGGGCGTAAGTGAAATTGCGAGTGCGTGCGCGGTTGGCTCGAAGGGACTGCGTCGTTCGAGGGGATCGCGTTGTTCGAAGGGAAGTAGTGTGACTGTTCTGGTTGATTCCATCACCCGCCGCCGTTTTGTCTGGCTGGCGGCTTTGGCCGGCGGAAGCCTAGCGTTGAGCGGCTGCGCGGGCGACGGATCGAACGGGACGGGCGGACCGACCGGGGTGGACGGTTCGGGCGGCGAAGGCGCTGGTGACGGTCAGAACCCCGAAGCCGCCGCAGTCGCCGCGCGTGCTGCTGTGGACGAGCGCATCGGCGCCATGACGCTCGAGCAGAAGGTGGCCCAGCTGTTTATCGTGACGCCGGAAGCGCTGGTGGAAGGCGTGTCGCAAGTCACTCAGGCCGGCGACATGACTCGCGAGGGAGTAACGGCCCATCCCGTGGGCGGCATCGTCTACTTCGCTCAGAACTTGCTCGACCCCGAGCAGACGACGACCATGCTCGCGAACGTCAAGCAGTTCTACGCCGACGCCGGAAACGTGGCACCCTTCATTGCTGTCGATGAAGAGGGCGGCACCGTCGTGCGCGTCGCCGACAATGAGGCCTTCGGGGCTCAAGATGTGGGCGACGCCTCGGCCCTCGGCAGCGCCGGCGACACCGAGGCGGCCAAGCGCGCCGCCGAGCAGATCGCCGACTACCTGATGCCCCTTGGATTCAACCTGGATTTCGCTCCCGTGGCCGATGTGGTGGATCCCCTGCGCAGTGACACCATGGGCCTGCGTTCGTTCTCGAGCGACGCCGCCGTGGCCGCCGACATGGTGCGGGCCGAGGTGGAGGGCTTCCGCGACAAGAAGATGCTCTGCTGTGCCAAGCACTTCCCGGGCATTGGCGCGGCGGCCGGTGATTCCCACGAGGGCGCTATCACCATCGAGGCGACCAACGAGGAGTTGGAAACGGTGGACCTCGTGCCCTTCCGCGCGGCCATCGAAGCGGGGGTGCCCATGATCATGGTGGGACACGTGAGTCTGCCGAACATCGTCGGCGACAGCACGCCGGCCCCGCTCAGCTCGGCCGTCGTTCAGGGCATGCTGCGCGATTCTCTCGGGTACACGGGCATCATCGTCACCGACTCGCTTTCCATGGGCGCCATCACCGACTACTACACCCCGGCGGAAGCGGCGGTCGCGGCACTTAAGGCCGGCTGCGACATCCCGCTCATGCCTGAGCGCCTCGACGAGGCCTACCAGGGGGTGTTGAGCGCGGTGCAAGTGGGCGAGCTGACTGAAGAGCGCCTCGACGAGTCCCTCACCCGCATCCTTACCGCCAAACAGGAGTACTTCGGGTTGTAACAGCGATCGGGACGGGAGGGCCCCCGTGAAGCCCGCTGCGCGCTTTGTCCTCCTGCGAACGCGGCAAAAGAAACAGCGGAAGGAACGCACATAGGCCGGTACTATCCCGGCATCGTTGCTGCTGAAGTGGAAGCTGTTTCTTAACGGCCGCGTTCTTCGGAGGGCGCGCAGAGGTCTTCACGGGAGCCCTCCCGTCCCGATCGCGGACAAGCTAGAGCGCCCTTACGCCGCCGGTTCCCAAATGCGGACGAGGCAGTGCTTCTGCTGCTCGCCGCCGATGGGGGTGTAGTCCACGTTGCAATAAGTGACGGCCCGCGTGCCTACGTGCGTCGAGGCGAGGAAATCGTTGTAGTCGCCCGACCCCTCCTCGAGGGGCAGTTGCGCATAGCGCCGTCCCGCCAAATCGACGGCCACCACGAAGCTGCCGCCGCGCACCATGAGCCAGTCGCCGCACCAGCACGGTGCGGAAAGCGGGTTCGCCGCGAAATGGAACCAAGGTACCGCGCTGTAGGCCTCGGTGCCGGGATTGGCGCAGGCGACGGGAAGGTACGGTGCGGCATCGTCCGCCTCATCCGTCTCCGCAGCCGTCTCTTCCGCGTTGGCCGCCGTGAGCGAGACCGCCTCGGGAGCTTCCATAGGCAGGTAGGTGCCCAAATTCGCGATGCCCTCTCCGTAGTTGTAGATGCCGTCGAAGGCGAAGCTGAAGCCGGTCTTACCCCAGCTGCACTCCATGGGTCGCATGGATGAGGGCAAAACGCAGGCGTCGGTGACCTCGCCGGTGGCGGCGTCCAAGTGCGTGAGCTGGTAGTAGGTGCCGCTCGTGCGGGCACGGGGGGCCAAGGTGAGGCTGTCGCCGCAGGAGGTGGGCGCGCAGGCCATGCGCCCTTGGGAGGCATATACCATCTGGACGTTGGCCGTGCCGAAGGCAGCACGCTTAAGGAGGGAGTCCTCTACGCGCGCGTTGCCGTCCAGTTGCGGAAGACGCTGCCAGAAGGCGAAAGCGCCGGCCACGGCCAAGGTGGGCATCTCCCAGTTCACGTCGCCCTCGTCGAGCAGCTGCGGCTCGCCCAACGTCGTGCCGGAAAGCGGCGCCGCGTACACGCGCCAAAGGCTGTCCAAAATGTCGGCCTCGGTCCAGATGACGCCGGCGGCATTGGCGCGCACGTCGTAAATCTCGAAGCCTTCGGCCTCGCCCACGGCGTGCTCGAGGATAGTGGTGCACTCGGCGGAGACCAGATCGAGCAGCCCCACCTCGGCCAGGGGCTTGGCGGTTTCCGTGGGAAGCAAGCAGGCGGCGACGGCGTCGTCGCTGCACCAGACGAGCGTGCCGAAGGGCAGCTTCGCCGAGCCGGCAAGCGTGACGGCGTCCTCGTAGCTTTCCATCTTTTCCAGGGAGCTCTGGGCCGTAACGGCGCCTTCGGGCACCTTCAAGGTTTTCAGGGCATCGTCATCGTTGGAGCGACCGGCAGCCCAAGCGGCCCCGCCGCCCACGGCGGCCAATGCAGCCACGCCGGCCACGCCGTAAAGAAAGTGACGGCGCGTCAGCAGAAGCTCATGGCCCCCGGGCAGGGAGAGGGATGTGGGTTGTTTTGTAGCAACGCGCCGCGTGGGCGCGGATCTTCTCTGTGGCATGGGGCTATTGTGTCATTTCGCATACACCTCGGCGACCGTATGGAGCCAAACGCTACAATAAACGCAAACACGACTACCGGGCTGATATATGTGCCAGCTGCAGATAAAATAGCAGGTCAACACAGATTTAAGCTTGGGCATCCTAGAAACTGCAAGCGAGTATGCAAGGAGCACATTCCATGAGCAACGAAACGCGACGCATTCTTCTGGTTGAAGATGAGAAGGCCATCCGCGATGCGGTGACCGCCTACCTCGAGCGCGAGAACTACTGGGTGACCGCCGTCGGCGACGGCCAGGACGCCCTGGAAGAGTTCCAGAAGCATCACTTCGATCTGGTCATCCTCGACCTCATGCTGCCCCGGGTGCCGGGCGAGCGCGTCTGCCGCGTCATCCGCGACACCTCCGATGTGCCGATCATCATGCTGACGGCGAAGGGCGAGGTGGAAGATCGCATCATCGGCCTGGAGCTGGGCGCCGACGACTACTTGGTGAAGCCCTTCAGCCCCCGCGAGCTGGTGGCCCGCTCCCGCGCGCTGCTGCGCCGCGTGCACGCCGATTCCGAGCCCCAGCGCGAGGTGCTCGAGTTCGGCGAGCTCACCATCGACGTGTCGGGCCACAAGGTGCTCGTCTCCGGCGAGGAGATCGATCTTACCGCCAGCGAGTTCAAGCTGCTCACCACGCTGTCCCGCTACCCCGGTCGCGTGTACAGCCGCATGGAGCTCGTGGAGAAGGTGCTCGGCTACGACTTCGAGGGCTACGAGCGCACCATCGACTCCCATGTGAAGAACCTGCGCGCCAAGATCGGCGACAACCCGCGCAACCCGAAGTGGCTCCACACCGTGCACGGCGTGGGCTACCGCTTCGAGGATCCCACCAAGAACGGCCAGTAATCGCCCGTTCATTTCGCGTACTTGCCGCCGGAGCCGCTCGGCTTTGGTGTCCGCCGTCTGCTTCGAAGGAGTTCCATGACCGAGACGGAAGCAAAACCGCGCATTCTGGAAACCGCTGAAGAGGTCGCCCCGCCGGCGGCCTCTTCGCCTTCTCCGGAACGCAAGAAGGAAAAGAAGCACCTGCGTTGGTCGAACCTGTCCTATACGACCCGCGTGACCTTGGCCTTCGCCCTCATCGCCGCCATGACCGCCCTTGTGGCCATCGGCGTGGTCTCCTTTGTGTGGGAACAGCATTTCCGCACCTACACGGCCGACAACATGCAGACGCTCTGCGAGACCACGGCGAACCGCATCGCGGCCATTTACGAGGAGACCGGCGATTTGTGGAATCCCGAGACCACCCGCCCGGCCGCCCAGGCCACCGAGCTCACGAGCGGTGTGGGCGTGCGGGTGATCGACTTGAAGGGGAGCACCGTTTTCGACTCCTCCGTCATCATCGACGAGCAGCAGGGCGACGTGTTCACGTCCTTCGCACCTCAGGACCGCTCGCAGGCGGTCACGGCTTCCATCGTGCTTCCCGATGGCGAGAAAGTGGGCACCGTGCGCCTGTGGGTCTACGGCTCCGAGGCCCTTATGCGCCAGCCCGACCAGGAGTTCCGCGATAACTCCTACCAGGCTATGTTCATCGCCGGCGGCGTGGCCATCGTGCTCGCCTCCTGCATCGGCTTCCTCTTCGCGCGCAACTTGGTGTCGCCGATCAACCGCATTATGAAGACGGCCCGGGCCATCGGCGACGGCGATCTGTCGGCCCGCACGAAGCTGACCGGCGAGGACGAGGTGGCCCGCCTCGGCGAGACCTTCGACGCCATGGCCGAGTCGGTGGAGAAGGACCGCGATTTGGAGCGGCGCCTCACCACCGACGTCGCCCACGAGCTGCGCACCCCGCTCATGGCCATCCAGGCCACGGTGGAGGCCATGATCGACGGCGTCTACGAGGCCGACGAGGAGCGCCTGGTCACCGTGAATTCCGAGATCCAGCGCCTGTCGCGGCTGGTGAACGCCCTTCTGAAGCTGTCGCGCTTGGAAAACCGCGCCGAGCCCATGAAGGAAGAGGTTGTCAACGTCGGCGATCTCATCGCCGGCATCATTGCCACCCATGAGATGTTCGTGTCCGATTCCGGCCTCACCCTGGAGTACGACGCTCAGCCCGACGTCATGGTGGTGGGCGACGCCGACATGATCCGCCAGGCCACGGCGAACCTGATTTCCAACGCCGTGCGCTACACCCCGGAGGGCGGCCACATCACGGTGTCGGTGAAGAAGGGCGACATCATGGCCTCCATTGCTGTGCGCGACACCGGTATCGGCCTTTCCAAAGAGGAGGCCCGCATGGTGTTCTCGCGCTTCTGGCGCGCCGACGCCGGCCGCAACCGCGAGAGCGGTGGTTTGGGCGTGGGCCTGGCCGTGGTGAAGGAGATCGTCGACCGCCACGGCGGCTGGGTGCAGGTGGAAGGCGAGAAGGGCAAGGGCGCCTGCTTCACCATCCGTATCCCGTTGTACGACGAAGACGCCTCCAAGCACCGCCGCAACTCCAAGAAGCGCACCGGCCACAAAAAGCCCGCGAAAGCAAGCCGATAGGAGAAGGTGCCCTTCGGCGTTCTGCAAGTTTTGCGGCCTCGAAGCAACGTCGCGGCGATCCGGATGGCGCGATTTACGGCATTGCTGGGCGCCTGACGATCGAGATGGACAAAAACGGGTAGCTAGCTGCGAGCTAGCCCCTGGGATGGTAACGTTTTGGCCGAAAAGGGGTCGTTAACTGCGAGCTAGCCCTGCGGTGGACACGTATTGGACAAAAACGGGTAGCTAGCTGCGAGTTGCCCCCTGTGCTGGCCCCGTTTTGGCCAAAAAAGGACCGCTAGCTGCATTTGGTGCGCGCGCGTCCATGTTCTCGTCGATTGCCGCGTCTTCTGACCAGGCGAAACGCGAAACGGATGGAGGGCTTTTTGCTGGCCGGACAATCAATGGCCAGAAATGGTGCGCCGACTGACAGTTAATGGGTACTTTTTGGCCATTTCGAACAGAAGGGGTATCGTGCCGTTCTCTGTGAAGCGACGGTTCGAGGGCCGTATTTGTGCCATAATGTCCGATACGCGAAAAGCGCTTGGGTACCTGCGCTCGAACGGCGTCCGTTGGGCGGTGTTCGAGCGGAGCGGCAGCCGGGCCATCAAGGAGAAAGGGCGTTCCATGGCGGGAATCGACATCACCCCCGACGCGCAGGGCAAGGTGCGCGATCTGTACGATTTGGGCGACAGGCTGCTGCTCGTGGCCACCGACCGCATCTCGGCCTTCGACTACATTCTGGAAGACGAGATCCCCTACAAGGGCCAGGTGCTCACCCAGCTCTCCAAGTTCTGGTTCGATCTGCTCGACGGCGTCGTGGAGAACCACCTCATCTCCACCGACGTGGCCGACCTGCCCGAGGAGTTCCAGCCCTACGCCGACTATCTGCGCGGTCGCTTCATGCTAGTGAAGAAGGCCGACATGTTCCCCGCCGAGTGCATCGTGCGCGGGTATCTGGCTGGTAGCGGCCTGAAGGAGTACAACCGCGAGGGCACCGTCTGCGGCATAGAGCTGCCCCAAGGCCTCGTGAACTCCTCGAAGCTGCCCGAGCCCATCTTCACCCCCTCCACCAAGGCCGAGATTGGCGACCACGACGAGAACATCTCCTTCGAGCGCCTTACGGAAATCCTCGGGGAAGAGGATGCCACGGCCCTGCGCGACTTGGCGTTGAAGGTATACACCACCGCCGCCGACCACGCGGCCGAGCGCGGTGTTATCATCGCCGACACGAAGTTCGAGTTCGGCCGTCTCGGTGACACCATCATCTTGGCCGACGAGGTACTCACCCCCGACTCCTCGCGCTTCTGGCCCGGCGATACCTACGAGGAGGGCAAGGACCAGCCCAGCTTCGACAAGCAGTTCGTCCGCGATTGGCTGACGGCCCATTGGGACAAGACCGGGAACCCGCCGCGCCTTCCCCAGGAGATCATCGACGCCACGTCCGCGAAGTACATTCAGGCTTACGAGACCATCACCGGCAAGAAGTTCGATCCCGCGACGTTCTAGCGCCGCCCGCCCGCAAAACCCGCCGTCATTCTGAGCGAGCGGAGCGAGTCGAAAAATCTCGCGAGATCTTTCGACTTCGGCCTTTCGGCCTGCGCTCAAGATGACGTGAACTGAAGGAGAGAGATGTCCCAACGCAACCCCATGAACGAACGCTACACCTCCGAGGAGCGCACCGGCACAACGCGCAAGTCGGCCGCCTCGGCCAAGCCCAAGGCCAAGGCCGCCGCCTCGGTCACCGTGAAATCGGCGAAGAAGACGCCCGAGCAGCGCAAGGCCGAGGAGAAGGCCGCCCGCAAGGCCGCCGCCGCCAAGCAGCGCGAGGTGGAGCGCAAGTACTACAAGCCCGACACGCCGCGCTACAAGCGTCTGCGCCTCATCTGGTGGATCCTGCTCATCGCGGCCATCGGCTGCACGACCTTGAGCTTCGTCGGCCAGCAGTCGCTGCCGCCTCAGGTGGCGGTTGTGACGCTCATCTTGGCCTATGTGTTCATCATCGCCGCCTTCGTGCTGGATTTTTGGAAGATCAAGAAGGAGCGCGTGGCCTACCAGGAGCGCATGCTGGCGCTTGAGGAGAAGAACGCCAAGGCCGAGAAGCAGGCGCGCCGCGTGCAGCAGGCCAAGCAGGTGAAGGCGAAGGGGTCGGGGAAGAACCAGAACCGCCATGCGGCCCAGAAGAAGGCTGGCGAGGCCGATGGGGATGCCGATGCCGCCGATGCCGGCGAGTCCGACGAGCCTCCGGTGAAGCCGGCCCGCCGCGGCCTGTTCGGCAGCGGCTTCCGTCTGTCGAACCGTGAGAAGATGCAAGCCGAGAAGAAGGCCGCCAAAGAGGCCGAAAAAGCTCAAAAAACCGAGTAGCACCTACCGTAGGGGGCGACCTCGGTCGCCCCTTCTCAAGTGAGGTGACTCCACTTGGTGAGGAGCGACCGAGGTCGCCCCGTACGAGGGGTCAGTTGAACTAAGGTCCACCCCTATGGAAAAGTTCGAGCGCTCATTCCTTGAAGAGAGAGGCACATCCATGGTATCTCGCGTCTATGTTGAGAAGAAGCCCGGGTTCGACGGCGAGGCCCGCGCCTTGGCCGCCGAGCTGCGCGACATCGTCGGCATTTCGGGGCTGACCGGCGTGCGTCTGGTGAACCGCTACGACGTGGAAGGCGCGACGGACGAGTTATTCGCCGCCTGCGTGCCCACGGTGTTCTCCGAGCCGCAATCCGACACCGCTACCTTCGAGCTGCCCGAGGCCAACGGTGCGGCCGTGTTCGCCGTGGAGTTTCTGCCCGGCCAGTTCGACCAGCGCGCCGATTCGGCGAGCGAGTGCATCCAGCTCATCAGCCAGGGCGAGCGCCCCGCTGTGCGTTCGGCGGTGGTGTACTACTTGGAAGGCGATCTCGCCGACGATGACGTGGAGGCCGTGAAGCGCTACGTCATCAACCCGGTGGAGGCCCGCGAAGCCTCGCTTGAGCCTCGCGACACCCTGGCCATGGCCTTCGAGCGCCCGGCCGACGTGGAGGTCATCGAGGGCTTCACCGCCTTTTCCGATGACGAGCTGGCCCGCTTCATCGACGAGCGCGGCCTGGCCATGGATCTGGCCGACATCCAGTTCTGCCGCGCCTACTTCGCTGAAGAGGGCCGCGATCCGTCCATCACCGAGATCAAGATGATCGACACCTACTGGTCCGACCACTGCCGCCACACCACCTTCGGCACCGTGCTCGATGACGTGGAAATCGCCGACGCCAACGTGCAGGCCGCCTTCGACCGCTATCTGGAGCTGCGCCACGAGCTCGGCCGCGATGAGAAGCCGGTCTGCCTCATGGACATGGGCACCATCGGCGCGAAGTGGCTGAAGAAAGAGGGCATTCTCACCGGCCTCGACGAGTCCGAGGAGATCAACGCCTGCACCATCAAGTGCAAGGTGGATGTCGATGGCGAGGAGCAGGACTGGCTGTACCTCTTCAAGAACGAGACCCACAACCATCCCACCGAGATTGAGCCCTTCGGCGGTGCGGCCACCTGCGTGGGCGGCGCCATCCGCGATCCTTTGTCGGGCCGCTCCTACGTGTACCAGGCCATGCGCGTCACGGGCGCGGCCGACCCCACGGTGCCCGTGGCCGACACCATTCCCGGCAAGCTGCCCCAGCGCAAGCTGGTGACCACGGCGGCGGCCGGCTATTCCTCCTACGGCAACCAGATCGGCCTGGCCACGGGCCAGGTGCACGAGCTGTACCACCCCGGCTACGCCGCCAAGCGCATGGAGATCGGTGCCGTGGTGGGCGCCACGCCGGCCGACCACGTGCGTCGCGAGACGCCGGCACCGGGGGATGTGGTGGTGCTCCTCGGTGGCCGCACGGGCCGCGACGGCATCGGCGGTGCCACGGGCTCTTCCAAGGCCCATTCCGTGGAATCTCTGGAAAGCTGCGGGGCCGAGGTGCAGAAGGGCAACGCGCCAGTGGAGCGCAAGATCCAGCGCCTGTTCCGCCGCGGGGATGCTTGCCGCATGATCAAGCGCTGCAACGACTTCGGCGCCGGCGGCGTGTCGGTGGCCATTGGCGAGTTGGCCGACGGCCTGGACATCAACCTGGATGCCGTACCTAAAAAGTACGACGGTCTGGATGGCACGGAGCTGGCCATCTCCGAATCTCAGGAGCGCATGGCCGTGGCCTTGGCCCCCGAGGACGTGGACGCCTTCATCGCGCTCGCCCACGAGGAGAACCTGGAGGCCACGCCGGTGGCGCAGGTCACGGAAGAACCGCGCGTGCGCATGCATTGGCGCGGCGACACCATCGTGGACGTGAGCCGCGAGTTTCTCGCGAGCAACGGCGCGCCGAAGCATGCGGCGGTGGCCGTGCCCGCGCCGGCCGACGAGAGCTTCGCCGAAAGCGCCTGCGACCGCGCTTTCGAGGCGACAAGCGAGCTGACCGACCCCGTGGTGGACGCCGTGTGCGACGCCGACTCGCTGGAAGTGTCCCTCGCGGCGCTCATGGGCGACATCAACCGCGCCTCGAACAAGGGCCTCGTGGAGCGCTTCGACTCCACCATCGGCGCGGCCACGGTGCTCATGCCCTTCGGCGGCACCCGCCAGCTCACCCCGGCGCTCGCCATGGTGGCGAAGCTGCCGGTGCTCGGCGGCAAGACCACGACGGTCTCGGGCCTGTCCTGGGGCTTCAACCCGTATCTTTCGTCCTACGACCCCTATGCCGGCGCCTACATGGCCGTGCTCGATTCGGTGGCGAAGCTCGTGGCCACCGGCTTCGAGCGGGCGAACATGTACCTCACCTTCCAAGAGTACTTCGAGAAGCTGCGCCAGGATCCCGAGCGCTGGGGCAAGCCCATGGCGGCGGTGCTCGGCGCGCTCATGGCCCAGATCGATTTCGGGGTGGGCGCCATCGGCGGCAAGGACTCCATGTCCGGCTCTTTCGAGGACTTGGACGTGCCGCCCACGCTCGTGTCCTTCGCGACGGCCATCGGTGGCATCGACCGCGTCACCTCGCCGGAGCTGAAGGAAGCGGGCGACAACCTCATCTGGGTTTCCTTCGAGGACGCGCTGGCGTCGAGCATCTGCGCCGTCTTCGACGCGGTGGAGTACCTCATCGGTGCGGGTGTCGTGCGGGCCTGCGCGAGCGGCGCCTACGGCGGCTTGGCCGAGACGCTGGTGAAGGCGGCCGTGGGCAATGGCCTGGGTATCACCGTGGACGAGGACATCGACATGGGCCAGCTGTTCGAGCCGGCCTACGGCACGTTCGTGATCGAGCTGGCTGCCGGCGAGGATGCCCAGTCCGTCGTCACGCGTTTGGAAGACGCTGGACTCGACGCCAACGTGGATGTGGTGGCACTCGGTCAGGTGACCAGCGCTTACGAGCTGGCGTGTGACGGCCAAGTGGCCGATCTCGCCGTGGTTCAGGAGGCGTGGGAACGCGGCAGCGGGATTGAAAGCGTGTTCCCGTACCGCACCTCGCCGGAAGAGCGCGCAGCGGCCGAGACGGTGCCCGCCATCAGCTTCGAAGGGGAGGCAGCTCCGGCTTACCACGGCCCGGCGCTGCTGGGCGACGCCTCCGGTGCTCCGCGCGTGGTCATTCCGGTGTTCCCCGGCAACAACTGCGAGTACGACTCCGCTGCCGCCTTCGAGCGGGCCGGCGCCGTGCCTACCGTGTACGTGGTGAACAACCTGACGCCCGAGGCCGTGGCTGAATCCACCGCCGAGTTGGCGCGTCTTATCCGCGCGTCCCAGATCGTCATGATTCCCGGCGGCTTCTCCGGCGGCGACGAGCCCGACGGCTCCGCGAAGTTCATCACGGCTTTCTTCCGCGCGCCGGAGGTCACCGAGGCGGTGCGCGATTTGCTGCAGGCGCGCGACGGCCTCATGCTCGGCATCTGCAACGGTTTCCAGGCGCTCGTGAAGCTGGGCCTGGTGCCCTTCGGCGACATCCGTCCCATGGACGCCGATTGCGCCACCCTCACCTTCAACAACATCGGCCGCCACCAGAGCACGCTCGTGCGTACGCGCGTGGCCAGCACGATGTCTCCCTGGATGAGCCGCATGGAAGTGGGCGAGATGCACACGGTGGCCATCAGCCACGGCGAGGGGCGCTTCGTGGCGCCGCAGCCTCTGCTGGATTCCATGATTGCGAACGGACAAGTTGCCACTCAGTACGTGGACGCCGCGGGGCAGCCTTCCATGGATTTGGCGGTGAACCCCAACGGGTCGGTGCTCGCCATCGAGGGCATCACGAGCCCCGACGGCCGCGTGCTCGGCAAGATGGGTCACACGGAACGCGCCGGCGCGGGCCTGTACAAGAACACCTTCGGCAACACCTACCAGCCCCTCTTCGAAGGCGGTGTCGACTACTTCCGCACGAAGTAGTTACTGCCACGCGAGGTAGTTGCCGCTGCATGAGGTGGCTGCTCGGGAGGGTGGCGTGCGACCGCCCGTCGGTGGGACCGGGGGTTTGATGCCCGAAAACAACAAGGGCGACGTCAGGAACGGAAGTTTGGTACCTGGTGTCGCCCTTTTTGCGGCCAACTTGCGGAGTTTGGCATCGAATGGTGCCAAGTTTGGCAGTTTGGTACCCTGCCTTGGTCAAATTGCGAAGTTTGGTACCTGAAAACTTGCACGTACGAATTTCTGACCTGGTATTTCTTCGGAGTCGAGGTACCAAACTGCGGTTTTTGGCCGAATTCGGGGTACCAAACTTCCGATCTTGGAAGAGGGCAGGTGCCATATCGCGGATCTTGTCCGAGAAAGATGGATACCGGTTCATCGGGCGGTAGGGCTGTGGTTGTGGTCTCCTTGTCGATGGCGCCAGATGAATCGTCGAGGTCGTCGCGCGGCACTGCCCCGGGGTCGAGTGCGCTGTGGATCCGCTCTATGTGGTGCAGTGGGTGATCGACGTGCTCGACGAGACCCGCAGGGAGGCGTGGCGCGGCTGCGAAGGCTGAGGGTTCTCGCCTGGGCCTACCTTCTGCACCGCCGCTGCCGCAAAGCCGCCGCCGAAGACCGCAGCCAGACCTTCGAAAATGTCAACGAGTGACGACGCCCCTGGCAAAAAGTCGCCCCGGGCTACGGTGTTGTATTCAGCAAACTTTGTAGTATAGAGCAAAAAAGCAGGTCATTGCTTAGCATCTATTTGTCAACATGAGCTAACACCGTAGCCCGACCCGCAAAAATGACGAAGGCGCGCAGTTGCCCTGACAAAAAAGCGCCTCGGGCTGCGAGTTGTACTCGGGTGTGTGGCGAAAAGGCACCTCGGGCTACGGGCTGTGCTTGAAAAACGGCAAAAGAGCGCGTTGTTCTGTGGATACTCTCGGGCCCCCTGCGAATTGCTGCCAGGCTACTGCCACAGCCTCACTTCGGGCTCCAGTTCCACGCCGGTGGTCTGGCGAATGCGGCGCTGCACTTCGGCGATGAGTGCTAGCACGTCGGCGGCGGTGGCGTCGCCGGTGTTCACGACGAAGCCGGCGTGCTTCTCGGACACCTGCGCGCCGCCCACGCGCAGGCCTTGGCAGCCGGCCTCTTGGATGAGCGCCCCCGCGAAGTGGCCCTCGGGGCGCTTGAAGGTGCTGCCGGCGCTCGGCATCTCCAGCGGTTGCTTGCTCTCGCGGCGCTCGCGCAGCTCTTCTATGCGCGAGGCAATGGCGGCAGGGGAGTCGGCGCGCAGCTGCAGCGTGGCCCCGAGCACCACCCAGCCCTCGCGCATCATGCGGCTGGTGCGATAGCCCCAGTTGGCTTCCGCTGCCGGCACGTTCACGATGCTCCACGAATTCCCGTCGGGCACCAGGCAGCGTACTTCCACGGCTACGTCCGAGAACTGGCCCTCGTAGGCGCCGGCGTTCATGATGGCCGCGCCTCCGACGGTGCCGGGAATGCCGCTGGCGAACTCGTAGCCTGCAAGCCCGGTATCCCGCGCCACGGCGGCCACGGCGGCGTTCGTGGCCCCGCCCGCTGCCCGCACGAGGCCGCCGGGCAGCACCTCGACGTCCGCGAAATTATCCGCCAGCAGAAGCGTCACGCCGTCAAGTCCCTCGTCGGGCGCGAGCACGTTGGAGCCGAGTCCCAGCACACGCCAGGGAACCCCGTCCGCCTCGCAAGTCGACACGACGGCCGCCACCTCGTCTTCGGAGCGCGGTGCCACGAGCCATTGCGCCGGCCCCCCAATGCGAAATGTCGTATGCTCGGCCAGGGGCTCGTCAGGACGCACATTCTGCGAACCGACGATATCCCGAAGGCTCTTCTCGAAGTCCTGGGCGTTCACGGCTTGCTCCTCCTCAGCTGGATTACGGATGCAGAGGAGGTGCGGGATGCCCTGACCGAGCAAGTTCCGCAGCGAACAGAACAGGACTGAATGTCCTGTTCTGCAGAGCGAGGACTGTCTGAGCGAATCAGGGCGTCCCGCACCTCCGGTCGGCAAAGAGTTTCAAGCCCGCGTGTTCTGGGCCGGTATCCTCCGTTTATCATGCCGTGCGGGTTACCGTTGGTGACCCGCATGGCTCATTGTACTAGAATACGCCCATGACGAAATCGCTGACATATCCGCGCGATCGCCAAAGCGCCTCCGCCCATCGTTGCTCGCGCTTCGCACCCGCTTGCGGGCTCGCATCCGCACCCGCTTTTGGGCTCGCATCCGCACCCGCCCCAGTGGCCGCCCTCGCGGATGCTTCCGCACGCACGAAAGCGGGGCGCTAGCCTATGGCACGCAGGACTCCCGAGGTGAAGCCCGCCTCGCCGGCGGCGGCCATTGTGCTCGTGCTGCTGTTCATCGTTTGCTTCATTATCGCCCTGTGGGTGCTCATGGCGCTCACGCGCATCGTGCTGGGTTAGAGGCAGAGGCTATGTGGCAGCGATTCACCCTCTACGACTTGCGCGTCATCGGGCATTACTTGGGCACGCTTTTGCTGTTCTTCGCCGTGCTCATGGCGCTTCCCTTGGCGACGGCGCTGGTCTTTCAGGAATGGGAGCCGGCGGCGCGTTACCTCGCGGCCATCGGCATCACCATGGTCGCGGGCTGCAGCCTGCGCTTTCTGCGCATCGAGCCCGGGCGTCTCGATCGCCGTCAGGCGCTGGCGGTTACGGGTTTCGCCTGGGTTGTCCTCGCGTTGTTCGCCTCGATGCCCCTCTACTTCTCGGGGCATTACATGACCTACCTCGATGCCATCTTCGACGGCGTCTCCGGCCTGACCACCACGGGCGCCTCGCTCATCGTCGATTTGGATCACCTCTCCTACGCCGATAATATGTTCCGCTTCGCTATGCACGCTCTGGGCGGTCTCGGCCTTATCGTGGTGGCGTTGTCCTTCGGGCTTTTCGGCCGCGGCGGCGGCGCATCGCTGTTTTCGTCGGAGGGCCGCAGCGAGCACGTGGTGCCCAACGTGGTGCAGACCACCCAGTTCATTGCTCGCATCACCCTGGTCATCGTCTCCGTCGCCACGGTGATCATCACGGCGTTATGCCTGTTCATGGGCATGGAGCCCACTCGCGCCTTCCTGAACGCGCTGTGGGTGTCTACCTCCGGGTTCGTGACCGGCGGTTTCACGCCCATGCAGCTTTCCATCATGTACTACCATTCCTTCCCCCTTGAGGCGATTCTCATGGTGCTCATGATTTTGGGCTCCATCAGCTTTGTCATTCACGCCGAGGTGTGGAAGGGGCGTCCACTCCCGTTTTTCCGCGACATCGAGACGAAGACGATGGTGCTTTGGATCGGGGTCATGGCCTTCGTCTTCACGGCCACCCTTGCCCTGTCGCCCTTCGATGACATGCTCGCCCTCTTGCGCCGCGGCCTGTTCATGATCATCTCGGCGTTCACCACGACGGGCTTTCAGGTGGTCACCACCAACCAGATCACCACCGCTTTCAGCAATGGCGCTTTCCTCACCCTGGCGTTCATCATGGCCGTTGGCGGTGCTTCCGGCTCCACGGCCGGCGGCATCAAGTTCTCGCGCATGGGCATCATCTTCAAGTCCATCGTGTCGAACGTGAAAGAGGCGCTTGCTCCCGACTCGGCCCGCGTCGTCGTCTCCTACAGCCACGTGGGCAAGCGCGTGCTGACCCCCGAGATCGTCAAAGAGGCCATGACGGTGTTCATCCTGTACGTGATCACCTACGTCATCGGTGCTTTGGCTGGTATCGCGCACGGCGCCGAGGCCATTCCCACGATTTTCGAGTCGGTGGCCATGACGTCCAACAGCGGCATTATCACTTCAGTGGCAGGTCCGGGCATGCCGGGCACCCTCGAGCTGCTCTACATCTTCCAAATGTGGGCCGGGCGTCTCGAGTTCGTGACGCTGCTCGCCCTTATTGTGGAAGTGGCCGCCACATTGGTGCCGCGGCCCCGGGCGAGGAGGCGCTCATGAGCCGGTGGCGGCCGATGGGGCTTGCGGCGGTCGCGCTTCTCGTCGCGCTGGCGTCTCCGGGCTATGCGGCCTGGGCTGCGGGTGGCGGGACAGGTGCGTCCGGCGGGAACATGACGAACGAGGACGTGCCCACCGACGAGGCCGGCGTCGTTGAGGCGGTGACTGCCGGCGACGACGCGTCTGCGGGCGGCGGCTCTGCGGGGAGCGCGGGCGATGCGGGCGTATCCGACGCGGGCGCGGACGCCGGCGCCCCCGATGCGGATGCCACCATCAACGAGGATGTGCCCACCGACGAGGCGGGCGTTGTGGAAGCCGATGGGCAAGAGGACGCCGACGAGGGGGGCGACGCCGATAAGACCGCCCCGAAGCCCGCCCGCCCGGCGCTTCCCGATCCGGTGTTCGGCGAAGGGGTGAACGAGGACAACCTGGTAAATCCTCAGCAGAAGCCCGACAGTTCCTTTATTTACGACACGGCCATTTCCGATCTGCAGGATGCCGATTCCTACCTGAACGACCAGACGGTGCAGGTTACGGGCGAGGTGGTAGGCGATCGCATTCGCGCCGAGTTCGATTCCGGCTACTGCTGGATTGTGCTGCAGGGATCCGACAAGGGCCATTCCGAGATTCCCGTTTTCATGTCGCTTGATGCCACGGCGGTCATCGATACCTACGGCGCCTACGGGCGCAAGGGCACGACGCTGCAGGTGCGCGGCACCTTCCATCTGATCTGCCCGGAGCACGAGGGGCTGACCGACCTGCACGCCGACGCGGTCACCTTCGTGGAAAAGGGGTCGGTCACCGAGCAGCCTTTTGACATCGGCGCGTTTCTGCCGGGGCTTATGCTGGTCGCCATCGGTTTCATCATGCTCATCGTGTTCCACCAGATGAGGGAGGGGCAGCGCTGATGGCTGAGGCGCGCTATCGCGGCGAAGTGGTGAAGCTCGATCGGGGGTACCCGCTCGTGCGCTTGGAAGACGGCGAGCTTCTGCGCTGCGAGCACGCGACGGCCCTGGTGAAGGGGGAGCGCCGACGGGCCGTTATCGGGGACGTCGTGGAAGTGGCGGTGCCCCCGGCGCACGATAAGGGCGTCATCGAGGCCATAGCGCCGCGCACCCGCGAGTTCGTGCGCAAGGATCCCACCGAGCGCGCCGTGCCCCAGGTGCTCGCCGCCAACTTCGAGCGGGTCATCGTGGCCCAGCCCGTGGGCGAGGTGAACCTGCGGCGCCTCGAGCGCGAGCTGGTACTGGCCTTCGAGACGGGGGCCGAGGTGACTGTCGTGCTCACCAAGGCCGATCTGGCCGACGACGCGGCCACCCGGGCCACCGTGGAGGCCGTGCAGGCCCTGGCTGCTCCCGCGGCCGATGTGCTCGTCGTGTCCGAGGACGACCCGGCATCGGTGGAGGCCGTGCGCGCGCTTCTGGCGCCGGGCACCACCACGGTGCTCATCGGGCGCTCGGGGGTGGGGAAGTCCAGCCTGGTGAACATGCTGGTGGGCGCCGAGGTCTTAAGCGTCGGCGCAGTTCGCGAGGGGGATGGCAAGGGCCGCCACACCACGGTGAGCCGCGAGATTGTGGAGGTGCCCGGCGCCGGCCGCATCGTGGATATGCCGGGCGTGCGGGGCCTCGGGCTTTGGGACGCCGAGGCGGGCATCGGTGCCGCCTTCCCCGACGTGGAGGCCCTGGCCGAAGCGTGCCGCTTCCGCGACTGCACCCACCACGAGGAGCCGGGCTGCGCCGTGCGCGCGGCTGTGGAATCCGGTGAGCTGACACCGGAGCGCTACGCGTCCTACCAGGCCCTTCAACAGGAGATGGCCGCCATGCGCGATCGTCGCGAGGAGGCGCGCCGCATGAACAAGGAGAAAGTGAGCGATACCAAGCGCCGCCGCGCCGGTGCGCCCAAGGGCGGACGGCGCCGGCGATAACAGGGCGCGACTGCGACAATACCCCGTGTATGGGCGGGGTGGTCTTCGCCGTGCCGGCTCGTTCCGTTCATGACATTTTGCCTACCGAGATTGCCGCTGGATGCGAACGCGCTAAAATGATGTAACACTCTTCGACTGAACTCGAAAGGACCTCCATGAACCCCGTCGTCGTCATTCCCACGTTCATCTACCCCCGCCGCCACCGCGGAGGGGCCGATGTGGTGAGCACCTACGACCACCCCACCGCCCCCAACCAGGAGGGTGAGCTCGGCCGCTGCCTGGAATCGCTGGCGAAGGTGGAGGGCCTGGGACTCGTGGTCATCCTCGTGTCCGCCGATGTGTCTTTGGAAGTGCAGGCGGCCGAGAAGGTGCAGGCCATCGCCAACCGCCATCCGGATGTGACCACGCTCGTCATCGGCGCGGCGGAGCTGGCGCTTATCGAGCAGCGCATGGCCCAGCAGAACATCGAGCGCCTCTCCAAAGAGATCGGCCTTCAAGGCTACGGCGCCATCCGCAATTTGGGCCTGCTCGTGGCCAACGTGCTCGGCTTCGATGCCGTGGTGTTTTTGGATGACGACGAGGTGATCGACGATCCGAAATTCCTAGAGAAGGCCATGTACGGCCTCGGGAAGCTCACGCGTCAGGGCGTGCCCATCGTGGCGAAGACGGGGTACTATTTGAACGACCAAGACTCCTACCTCTCGAAATGGGAGGACAAGTGGTACAACCGCTTCTGGCAGCAGGGCCGCGCCTTCAACGAGTGGATCACCAAGGCCATGCGCGGCCCGCGCTTGTCGCGCTCGAACCATGTGTGCGGCGGCTGCTTGGCCGTCCACAAGGAGGCGTTCCGGCGCCTCGCCTTTGACCCGTGGATCACCCGCGGCGAGGATTTGGACTACATGCTCGACCTGCGCATGTACGGCTCGGATATCTGGTTCGACAACCAGTGGGTGCTGCGTCACCTGCCCCCGCGCACCGCAAGCGAGGGCACGCGTTTCCGCCAGGACATCTTCCGGTGGCTCTACGAGTACCGCAAGCTGGAATACTCCCGAGCGCTCATCGACCTTCAGCAGGTGAAGCCGGCCTCGCTCGAGCCCTACCCGGGGCCGTTTTTGGAGCCGGGTCTTCTGCGCCGCATTCGACTCACGGCATGGATGCGCAGCTTCGGACGCCCCGACAAGAAGGCCTACCGCCTGGCCGCCAAGGCCGCCACGGGCGCCGCTTCCGCCTACGCCGAGGCCAACTGCGCGAAGTACTTCGAGTTCCAGTACGTCTGGCCCGAGGCCATGAACCGGTTGGAAAGCGATCAGCTGCTTTCCGAGGCGCTGGTGCGCTCGGCCATGCTGCGCGCCCAGGATGTGGCTGCCGCGAGCGTCCCGGCTCCAGTCGCTGCTGCGCCCGCCACCGTCGCCTCGAGCGCCCCTGCAGGCGGCGCTACCCCCATGTGTCACCCTGAGCGCATCGCCGCAGGCGCGGAGCCGAAGGATATCCCCGCCCCGCCCGTTCCGTTGCCCCATGCCGACATCGATCCCGGCATGACCACCCAGATTCGTTTGGACATGGAGGACTAGCGTCGTGGAAGCCATGATTCCGCTGTTTCTCGTGTCGCTCGTCGTCGGCCTGGTGGTCGGCGTTTTGGCGGGGCTGCTCGGCATCGGCGGCGGCATGCTGCTCGTGCCGGCGTTCAAGCTCGGCTACGCCATGGACTCCCTCATGTGCACCGCCACCTCGCTGTTCACCATCATCCCGACATCTATCTCAGGAGCGGTTTCCCATATTCGGAACAAGACCTGCCTGCCAAAGCTCGGCGTGGCCGCGGGCCTCGGGGGCGCCTGCATGTCGCCTTTGGGGGTGTGGCTTGCCGCCCTCTCGCCGGACTGGGCCGTCATGGGAGCCGCCGCGCTCATCATCGCCTACTCTTCCGTCACCATGTTCCGCAAGGCGTTGAAGGCCCCGAAGGCTACCAAGCCCGTCGCCTCTTCGTCCCAGCCGGATGCGAGCGCCCTTTCCTCGTGTCATCCTGAGCGCAGCGCTGCAGGCGCGAAGTCGAAGGATCTCGCCGCTGTCGAGGATCGCGCCGCCGCCATCGAGCGGGCGCACTTGGAGGCCCCCGCTATTGGCTGGCGTGAGGCCGCCATCGGTGCTGCCATCGGCCTGTTCGCTGGGCTCGCTTCCGGGTATGTGGGTGTGGGCGGCGGCTTCATCATGGTGCCGCTCATGATGTCCGTCCTGCATGTTCCCATGAAGCTCACCTCGGGCACGTCCCTTATCGCCGTCATGATCCTCGCCGTGCCCGGCACCATCACCCAGGCGGTTCTCGGCAACATCAACTGGGTTGCCGGTATCGCTGTGGCTTGCGGTTCCATCCCCGGCGCGGCCTTGGGCGCCAAGCTCATCCCGAAGGTGCCCGAGCGCCAGCTGCGCTTTCTGTTCGCCGGCTTCCTCGTGGTGGCCGCCGTTCTGCTCGTCGTCAACCAGCTGGGGGTTTGGGGCTAGGTCGTTTCCGCGGCATTCTCGAGTTTGTTATACTGGCGTCAATAGCTGATGCAATCAGGGGGTACGATTATGGCGAAGCGCGAATCGGGCACGGTTTCCACGCGGGGCATCGGGGTGCCCAAGTTCAACCAGGAAATGCTCGCGGCCACCATTGCCGCCCTGGCGGGCATCACGCTCGTGTGGACGTTCTCGCAGCCGGCGTTCCCCGTGCCCGTGCTCATCGCGGCCGGCGCCGTGTTCACGGTTTCCATCGTCATGGTCATCCGGCTCATGATGGATCCGGATTCCGTGCGCGCCCTGCAATCCGATGCCATGCTGCAGCTGGCCTCTTCCATGATCGACGCCATGGGCGACGGGCTCACCGAGGAGGCGTCCCAGGAGGTGTGCGAGCTTTTGCTGCCGAACACCTCGGCCATCGCGGTCGCCCTCACCAACTGCGAGAACGTGCTCGGCTACGCGGGCTACCAGGAGGCCCACAACCCGGCGGGCATCGCCATCCGCACGAGCGCCACCCACGAGTGCATTCGCCAAGGGAAAACACTTGTGCTGCTGGCGCCCGAGGAGATCGGCCTGCCTATTCCCGTTGAGCAGAGCCGCATCAAGGCCGCCATCGTGGAGCCGCTGTTCGTCGGCGGCCGAGTGGAGGGAACGCTCAAGTTCTACTACCGCGATCCACGCAAAATCACCGAAACCCAGCGCTCCATCGCCCACGGCTTCGCCCAGTTGCTCGCCACCCAAATGGCCGCCGTGGAAATGGAGACCCAGCGCAAGTTGGCCACCTCCATGGAGTTGAAGATGCTGCAGACGCAGATCAACCCCCATTTTTTGTTCAACACCATCAACACCATTGCCTCGTTTATCCGCACCGACCCCATGAAGGCTCGCACTCTGCTGCGGGAGTTCGCCGTGTTCTACCGGCGCACTTTGGAGGACTCCACCGAGCGTATCTCGCTCGCCCGCGAGCTTGACCAGGTGCAGCGCTACTTCAACTTCGAGCTGGCCCGTTTTGGCGACGCGCGCCTCGCCTTCGAAGTGGACACGAGCCCCGCGCTGCTGGACATGATGGTGCCGCCGTTTCTGGTGCAGCCGCTCGTGGAGAACGCCATCAAGCACGCGATGCCCTCGGAAGGAAAACTGACCATCACGGTGAAGGCCGATGCCGACGGCGACGACGTGGTCATCGTGGTGAGCGACGACGGCGTGGGCATGTCCGAGGAGACCTGCGCGAACATCACCCAGGTGGAGTCGTCCACCGGCCTCGGCATTGCCGTGAAGAACGTGCATGACCGCATGATCGGCTTCTTCGGCCCCGATGCGCAGATGGTGTACACGAGCGTGCTGGGGGAGGGCACCCAGGTAACCCTGCGCTGCCCCGGCTGCGCCAAGGCGCCGACGTCCTCGGCTGCATCGGCGTCGGCGGGGGCGCCCGCGGCGGCCGAGGGGGCGGCGCAAAGCGCGGAGAAGACGGCGCGCAACAACGCCACGGTGGCCGAGCTGGCCGAGCTTGTGGCCCAGGTGTCGGAATAAAGGCCGCTCCCAGCAGGTAAATCGCCTATTTTCGTATCGACAATAGGGGCGCAGTCGTATATCATCCCATTCATTGGTTGTTATCTTTTATGGGGAAGGGCGCGCCCGTGTTTGAGTTTCTATCTTCGCCGTTTGGCCTGGTGGCTGTAGGCCTCGGTGTGTTGGCGGTGGCCGTGCTCGCCCTGTGTCTGTGGATCACGACCCTCGACCGCCGCATGCGCGGCATGGCCGATGGCTTGGAAACTGAGCGCCGCAAGGTGGCCGAGCTGCAAATGGTCATCGGGCGCCGCGCCAACGCGGCCCGCAGCTACGGTAACCGGGGGAGGGCGGCAGCGCCGGCTCCTGCTCCGGCCTCGGCTCCAGCGTCGGCCGTCGCTGCCGCTTCGGCTGGTGCGCCCATGCCGCCGCGAGGGGCGGCGGCTCCGATGCCAATGGGCGTCCCCGCTGGCG